>Ga0079306_1000197_pt1 | contig 68370 bp, 64 predicted proteins | sample Methanotroph_Enr_FD_79181 | JGI IMG/M metagenome (GOLD analysis project Ga0079306, IMG submission 79181) | Enriched soil microbial communities from Old Woman Creek wetland in Ohio, USA - Methanotroph_Enrichment_5 | ecosystem: Environmental > Terrestrial > Soil > Wetlands | place: USA: Ohio... | reverse complement strand
CTTCTACAACCAGGGGAACTGCGCCTTTCGACTGGCGGAGCAGGCCGGGAAGAAGGACCCCAAAGCTGCAGAACGCCTGCTCCGCGAGTCGGCCGGCCACTACCTGGAAGCCCTGGCCAGGACTCCCGACGCCGGCGATGCCCGGCACAACCTAGCCGTGGTACAGGGGAGGCTGGCAGAACTGTCACAAACCGGGCTCAAGGCCGCAGCTGCCGCGGCGGCGGCAGGTAAAGGTGGAGCAACATCAAGCGAAAAAGGCCAAGATCCGCAGGCGCCGGGTGGTGCCGGGCAGGGCGAGTCGGCGCGGCCGAGCGAGTCCCCCTTCAAGGCCGGGAGCCAGGGGTACGGCGAGCAGGCCGGCACCCGGGATGGCGGCCCTCAAAAAGCGCGGCAGCGCGCGGGGAAGGCCGTACCCGAGCTGACCCGCGACCGGGCGGTGGGCGTTTTGGACGAGGCACGGGGACGCGAGGTCCGGTCGGTTGGGTCGCGGAGCAAGGGCGAGGCGAGCCGGCCGGTCCGCCCCGAAAGGGATTGGTGAAACGATGGGAAGGAACCTGTCACATCTGCCCGGAATCTGCTGCGGGGTCCTGATCCTGCTCTCTTGCCTGGCGCCGGTATGCGCCGAGGAACCGGGGGGCACTGAAAGCGAGACGGCCGGGCTCCGCCTGGAACTCGGGGCTGCCAAGACACGCCTCTACCTGCACGAACCGGTCACCGTGAGCGTCACGCTGAGCACCGACTCCCGTACCGTCCGCAACATCGGGTATCCGCGCCTTGCCGGAACCGGCTTCACCCTGGTCGCTTTCGGTCTCCCCCGGCAGCAGGATGCGGTGCTTGATGGCCATGAGGGCACCTCCTACGAGTTCCGCGCGACCCTTACCCCCACCCGGGCCGGGAGCCTTGAGCTGGGACCTGCGGAACTTGGCTGCGAGCTCCCTGCCCCGGCCGATGGGGCGGCTGCCTTCTTCGGCGCCACCAAGTTGCGCCCCGTCACGCTGCGCTCCGAGCCGCTTGCGCTCAGCGTCCTCCCGCTGCCGGTTGCGGGGCGCCCCGCGGGTTTCAGCGGCGCCGTCGGGCGTTTCACCGTTTCCCGGACGGCCCGGCCGGTGACTGCGGCGGTCGGAGAGCCGGTAACGGTGCGCACCGTGATCAGCGGCACCGGCAACTTGAAGGTCTTTCGTTGTCCCACAGTTGGCGGCGAGCAATGGCATAGCTATCCAGTGCGCCGGGGCCTGAACGACGGTACCCTGGTCTGTGAGCAGCTGGTTATTCCGGAAACGGCAGCAGTCAGGGAGGTGCCGCCGGCTACCATCAGCTTCTTCGACCCGGAAAAGGGGCGTTATCGCAGCGCGAGCAGCGGGCCGGTCCCCCTGCAGGTTCAGGCGCCGGCCCCGGCACCTGCTGCCGTAGCGGCGCCGGCTGCCGCAGTCGTGCCGGCAGCTCTGCCGCCAGCCGCACCGACCCCGAGCAGCGCCGTACCGCTTTGGACGCTGGCCGGCCTCGCGGTTGCTGCCGGGATGGGGGGCACGCTCCTGGTGTGCCGCCGCGGGCAGGACCGCTCCCCGGTTGCAGCGCCGCCCGACCCGCTGCCGGCACTGAGGGCCCGGGTTGCCGAAGCGGAGGCTGCCTGCCTGGCGGGTGACGCCGAGGCTTTCTATACCGCAGCGTTCCGCGTCGTACAGGCACTCACCGGCGTCCGTCTGGAGCTTGCCCCCGCCGGAATAACCGCCCCCCTGCCTGCCGGGATGCTTCCCGAACCGGAGCTGGCGCGCGCCCGCACCTTGCTCGCGTGCTGCGACCGGGTGCGCTACGGGCGGCACCAGAACGATCCTGCCGACATGAAGGCCGACTTGACGCTGCTGCACGAGCTGCTGGCCGCCGCATTTCCCCACCTGTAACCCACTCCCCCTGAAACGAGCGAACCCCTGGCCTGCTGGCCTGCCGCTGCCCGAGCAAAGGGACTGTCGGCAGCGGGGCGTTTCGCACCGAACTCTGCGGACTCCGCGGAGGGCGGTGTCGAAAAAACTTACAAAACTTTACGTTTCTCGGATAGCGGCTCGCTTAATTAATATTAAATATTGCTAAACAAAATGTTGCTGTATTTTAACTAACTTGGCGCGACGCGCCGGTGCCGGTCAGCGCTGCTCGACATTTTTGGGAACGACGGTTGTGCCACTAAAACAGGCAACAAGTGGGGGGGGCACCGCCTGAGGAGTTTTTCCACATGTAAAAAACCCCGACCGCGAGTTAGTATTTGTCCTACAAAATTTTTCAATGTTTCCGCTGACATGCTTGGCGGGCATTTCTGAGCGCTCTGCGGCGCCGGTAGCCGGCAGTGTCGAAAACACTTACATTCCGGCACGTTTGCGGCTATCTGTGAACTTAACTTGCCGGATCGATTGCGGATTTGGCACAGGTATGCATGTTGCAGGTTGTTTGTGTCTAATTATACGCTTTGAATTCTCCGTAGCAGGCTGCCCAGTTGTCTTTGTTTGCTCTTCCACGTCTGGCTGTGGAGTCATACGAACCAAAGGAGGCCCCATCATGAGAGAAAGACAAAGTAGGTGGCTATTCTGTATCAATCTGCTGTCGGCATTGCTGCTTCTCTGTGCGGCAACGGTATCTGCCACAGTCGACAAGGTGATCTGCGTACCATGGCAGGGTGATACCTCCAAACAGCACACAGCCTTAAGCGGCGTGCCGGTGCAACTGAAAGGGGTGATCAAGACTAACGACACCTCCCCGGTGTACTACAAATGGGTCTTCGGAGACGGGTCGGCCGATTCGGCACCTGTCACCCTGAGCGGCTCAACCAAGTACAACGTCGAGGCCACCCATACCTATAGCGCCGCAAGCAATACCCCCTTCACCGCGCAGCTCCAGGTCTCCAACAGCAGCCCGTTTGCGCTTGCCCTGGAAGACCCCTATCTGGTGAAGCTGGAGGACACCACCCTCGACACCCAGATCAACCTGGCCATCGACAAGGGGCTCTGGTGGCTCTACAAGCAGGGGGGCAACCACGGCAACAGCAGCTACCCCCACACCTATGACGGATCGCCCCAGATGACCTGGCTGCAGACCAGCAGTGTCTATACCCTGGTGACGCCGACGGCATCCGCCATTCACGCCTTCGGCATCAACGGCCACAAGATCAAGGGCGACCCGGACCAGGACCCGTATGTCGAGGCCGTGCAGCAGGGGATGAACTACCTGGTCAAGGGTTACAACTACTACACCAACTATCCCGCGCTGTCCGCCTACACGATCGCAGTAGAGCATTCCCCCGACAACCCGGACTCGAACAACAACGGCTTCGGTGTCCAGGTGTACGACTGGGGCGGTAGCAATGTCCCCTACCAAAACGGTCAGATCATGGATGCGATTATCGCCTCCGGTGTGGCCCCCACCGATTTCACCGGGCGCGACTTCAGCCACAAGGATGCGGTGGTGACCCACAACTGGACCTACCGCGAACTGCTGCAGGACATGACCGACATGCAGGCCTGGGGACAGAACGACGGCGGTACCTGCAACGGCGGCATCTGCGGCTCCTGGTGGTACGGCTGGAACTACGGCTCCCCGGGCGACAACTCGGCGAGCCAGTGGTCGGCCATCGGCATGCTGGCTGCGGAGCATCCCCCCTGGAGCGTCACCGTGCCCCAGTGGGTGAAGGACTACAACGCCAACTGGCTCCAGTACAGCCAATTTCACTACAACGGCAACCCGAACCACGTCGCCTTCAGTTACAACTACACGGGAGGCTGCGCGGGAGATGCCTGCCTGCAGACCACGACCTCCGGCATGGTTCAGATGATCTTCGACGGGCAGACCACCTCCGACCCCAAGTGGGGTCCGGCCCAGAAGTACGTCGCCGACAACTGGTACAACTTCACCCACCAGGGCTCGACCTGGGGACCTGCCAAGACCTACGGCTGGTACTCCTTCGCCAAGGCGATGCGGCTGTCGCTGCCAAGCGCCACCACCCAGCTGGTCAAGAGCTCCGGCGCATCGTTCGACTGGTACTACGGCAACCCGGCCAACGCGTCCTGCGGCAGCGAGAGCAGCTGCGAGAAGGGGCTTGCCGCCCGCATCGTGGAAACCCAGTCCTCCGACGGTTCCTGGCAAAACGGCAACCTTACCAACCCGCCGCTGACCACGGCCTGGATGATCATCACCCTGAAACCGACGCTCTTCGAGGCCTCGCCCATCGCCTGCTTCACCGCAGCCCCCAGCCCGAGCTACGCCAACCAGCCCATCAGCTTCAATCCCTCCTGCTCCTCACATTCGGAGCCGGGCAAGGGGCTGGCCAACCTGACCAAGTTCGAGTGGGACTGGAACAACGACGGCACCTTCGACGCCTCGAGCGGCGACCCTACGGTGCAATCGCACTCCTTCGCCTGCCCGGTGCTTCCCTGCTTCTACCCGGTGAAGCTGCAGGTGACCGATGACAGCGACCCGGTCCGCACCGCCGCGGCAGTGGTCACCATCGAGATCACCAACCCGCCGCATCCCCCGGTCGCCAAGCCCGGCGGACCGTATCTTGCCTCCACCTGCCCGAACGACAGCCTCACGCTGAACGGTGCGGCCTCCTTCGACCAGGACCAGGGGCAGCACGAGACCGGCTGCAGCACCTGCCCGAACGACACCATCACCGCCTGGGCCTGGGACCTGAAGGCCCCCCTCGACTTCAGCGCCGTCAACGCCACCGGCTCCAAGCCGGTCCTGAGCCCGGCCATCATCACGACGTTCTTCGGCGTCGGCACCCAGGACGTCGGCCTTCGGGTGACGGACAACACCCTGCTCGCCTACCCGGGCAGCGGCCAGCAGAACCTCACCAACGCGGCCTTCACCCCGGTCGAGATCAAGCAGGGCTGCATCTGCAACCTGGCGGCCCGCCCGAAAATCGACAAGGTGCAGCTTACCTGGACCCACATCGGCGCGCCCAGCTACGACATCTACCGCAGTGCCGAAGGGCCGAACAGCGGCTTTACCCGCATCGCCCACAACGTGGTGACCAGCTACGCGACCTACCTTGACCCGGGTCTCACCATAGGGAAGGATTACTGGTACCGCGTGGTCAGCACCGGCGGAAATTGCGTCGGCGGGTCCAACTCGGCATACGCCAAACCGAACGGCCGGTGACACAGGACGCATCTGTCGCAGGAGCCTACTAACTAAGAGGACGCCCGGGGGGCGTCCTCGCAAAGGATGGTGACCCATGAAACGTATAGTTGCAGCACTTGCAATGACGCTGATTGTTGGAATGGCAACCCTGGCCTCGGCCGCGACCTACAACTTCTACGACAACCTCTACCACCAGGACGGCCTCGCTTCGAGGATCGACCCATGGGGCGGCAGCGCGCTCCCCTTCGACTTTGGTGGCGTGTCCCTGGGTAGGACCATTACCGCGGCCGGGAACCACAACGTGGTCCTGATGGTGGACGCGGAGATCGACGAGTCCCTCAACACGTTCTTCAACGAGCTCGGCAGCGCCCACGGCAGCCTCGCCGCCGGGCAGTCCTGGCAGATCGGCGACCCGATGGCTGCGGGCGGCATCTACGACCTGACCCTGGGAGGGGCGCTGACCAACAGCGACCTGAACGGCGGGCAACTCAACGACGTGGCACTGGCCTTGGGGTGGAACTTCACCCTGGGCGCCGATCAGAAGGCCAACCTGCTGTTTGCCCTTTCCGACACGCTGCCGGACAGCGGGTTCTATCTGGAGCAGTACGACCGGGAGTCCGACGCCCACCTGTACTTCACCGGTATCCTGCAGATCGTCGAGGGCGGCACCCCCACGGTGCCCGAGCCCTCGACGCTGCTCCTTTTGGGCGCCGGCTTGGCCGGGGCTTGGCTGCTCAAGAGAAGGGACGCGAGGTCGTAACGGATGAGACAGCTCCTGGCCGCGTCGCTCGCGGCACTTGCCACGCTTTGGGCGGTCGGCGGGGCAGCCCTGGAGGCCCCACCGCTCCCCCCTCCCGGACTGGAGGGGGCGCCCGCGCCGCCGCCGGCCTCGGCTGAGGAACTCAGGAGGCCCAAGGTGAAGGCCCTGGCGCTGGAGCGGATCTCCGGCGACCGGTACCGCCTGGGCGATATCGAGATCAGCAAGGGGGGGCGCAGCCTCTCCTTCCCCGCCCAGGTGAACATGAACCGGGGGCTTCTGGAGTACCTCCTGGTGCGCATCGGCGGCAAGACGCACGAGAGCCTTTTGAGGACGTCGGTGGAGCCTTACCACCTCCAGTTCGCCTGCCTGCTTTTGGGCCTGGAACCGACCGAGCGGCCGCTTGAGCGCCAGGGGGATCCCGCAACGCCCAGGGGGACGCCGGTGGAGATCTCCATCTCCTTCACGGGGGCCGGCGGCCGGCAGGCAAGCCTACCCGCCGACCGGTGGGTGGCGATCGGGACCGCGGAAAAACGGGAGCCGGCCGGGAAGATCGACTGGGTCTTCACCGGCTCGGCGGTAGTGAACGGGCGCTTCCTGGCACAGAGTGAGGGATCGATCGTGGCGACCTACCACGACCCGGTGGCCATGATCGACAACGCCTCGCGAGGCGGGGAAAGCGACAAGGTCTGGTTTGTCAGGGAGGGGGCGGTGCCTGCACCGGGAACTCCGGTCACCGTCACAATCAAAAAAATACAGTAAACTGTCCGTTGCCGATTTTGAAACCTGTGGACGATCCGGTCCCATCTCTTCCTTTCGGTCGAAAGGCTGGTGGGACTTTTCTCGTGCTGCCGGAAGCGCTTTCCCGGGGGCGCGCATCTGCCTGAAGACACCCTGACTATTGAGGAGGATGCTGCTATGCGATTGACTCCGAAACGACTGCTCATGCTTTTGGCCCTGCAGCTGGTCCTGGTTCCCACCGTTAGCTTCGCCGCGGACAAGGCGGTCTCCGCCTCGCGGCCGGACGTCTCCTTCAAACTCGAGCTCGAAAACGCCATCGGGCGGGGGCTCAGCTGGCTTGCCGTCAACCAGAAGCCGGAAGGGTGCTGGTCCGTGGCGGAGCACCCGGCCCCGACGGCGCTGGTGCTCACCTCGTTCCAGGGCGACCCGTCCGGCTACTACCGGACCAAGTACCAGGCCCAGGTGGACAAGGGCTACCAGTACCTTTTGAAAAACGTGCGACCCGACGGCGGCATCTACGGCAAGGACCTCGCCAACTACAACACCTCCATCTCGATGATGGCCCTTTTGGTGGCGAACCGCCCGGAGTACGAGCCGATACTCAAAAAGGCCCGCGCCTTCGAAATCGGACTGCAGGACAAGATGGACGCGAGCGACCCCTTAAGCGGCGGGATCGGCTACGGCGGCTCCTACAAGCACTCGGACCTGGCGAACACCTCCTTCGCCCTGGAGTCGCTCTACTACACCCGCTACCTGAAGAGCGACCTGGCCAACGACCCGGACGGCAAGGACCTGAACTGGAAGGCGGCCACCCAGTTCGTCAGCCGCTGCCAGAACCTGCCCGGCTCCAACGACCAGAAATGGGCCAGCGGCGACCCGGACAACAAGGGGGGCTTCGTCTACTTCCCGGGGGACAGCAAGGCGGGGCAGGAGAAGGACGGTTCCGGCGCGCTGCGCTCCTACGGTTCCATGAGCTACGCCGGACTTCTGAGCTTCGTCTACGCCCAGGTGGACAGGAACGACCCCCGGGTGAAGGCGGTCATCGACTGGCTTTCCCGCCACTACACCCTGGACGAGAACCCCGGCATGGGGCAGGACGGGCTCTACTACTATTATCACACCATGGCGAAGGCGCTCTCGGCGGCCAAGATCGAGACCCTCACGCTGAAGGACGGCCGCAAGGTCAACTGGCGCCGCGACCTGGCCAAGCGTTTCCTCGACCTGCAGAAGGCGGACGGCTCCTGGGTGAACGCGAACGGCCGCTGGTGGGAGAAGGATCCCCACCTGGTGACCTCCTACGCGACGCTGACCCTGGAGATCATCCATCGGGGGCTGTGATGGCACTGACCACGATCAGACAGGAATTCTCGGTACGCTTCAGCTATCCGGTGGTCTTCACCCGCGCGCTGTTCGATGCCGACAACCCAACGCTCGCCGACCTGGTGCGGGAGGGGGGACGGGAGACCAACCGGGCGCTCGTGGTGGTGGACAGCGAGGTGGCCCGGCTCACCCCGGGGCTTTTGGAGCGCATCAGCCGTTACGCGCAGTCGCACGCCCCGCTGCTCGAGTTCGTGGCGCCGCCGTTCGCGGTGAGGGGAGGGGAGGTCTGCAAGCACGAGCCGGTCGAGGTGGAGCGCCTGCACGCCCTGGTCGAGCGGCACCGGCTGTGCCGGCACTCCTTCGTCATCGCCATCGGCGGGGGGGCCGTCCTGGATGCCGCCGGCTATGCCGCCGCCACGGCGCACCGCGGGGTCCGGCTGATCCGGGTCCCAACGACGGTGCTCGCCCAAAACGACGCCGGTGTCGGGGTGAAAAACGGCATCAACGCGTTTGGCAGGAAGAACTTTCTGGGGACCTTCGCGCCCCCCTTCGGGGTGTTGAACGACCTCGATTTCCTGAAGACCCTGCAGCTGCGCGACCTGCGCTCGGGGATCGCCGAGGCGGTGAAGGTCGCCCTGATCCGGGACCGCGATTTCTTCGAGGACCTCTACGCCGGGCGTGCGGAATTGGCCCGCTTCGACGACTGCGCCATGGAGCCGATGATCGTGCGCTGCGCCGAACTGCACCTGGAGCATATAGCCGGCGCCGGCGACCCCTTCGAGTGCGGCTCGTCGCGGCCGCTCGACTTCGGGCACTGGAACGCGCACAAGCTGGAGGAGCTTTCCCAAAACGAGTTGCGCCACGGGGAGGCGGTTGCCATCGGCATCGCGCTCGACTCGCTGTACTCGCAGGGCGTGGGGCATCTGGGCGACCTCGACCTGCACCGGATCCTCACGCTCCTGGACGACCTGGGCTTCGACCTGTACCACCCGGCGCTCTCCTGGCTCGACGTGGAAAAGGCGCTCAACGATTTCCAGGAGCATCTGGGCGGCGAGCTCTCGATCCCGCTTCTGTCGGGGATCGGCAAGAAGATCGAGGTGCACCGGATCGACGTCCCCCTCATGAAGCACTGCATCGAGCGCCTGGCCCGGCGCTCCGCCACCCGGCGCGTTGTGCCGCACCAACCGGCAACCGCCGCAGCTGCCACGGGAGAACCGACATGACACCCCCATATCAGAAGATGAACGCGACCGAGATCCTCGACCTGTACTTCATCGAAAACCGCGCCCGGCTGCTCGACATCGCGTCGTTTCTGGACCGCATCGACCGCTACGAGGGGGCGGAGGAGGCCAAGAAGGACTTCCGCTATCGCGCCTTCCAAAAGGCGCTCGACCTGGCCCGCAGCCCCGGCGAGCGGACCGTCGCCATCCAGCGCTCCTTGAGCGACCCGACCAGCGAGCCGATTGCCAGCGCCGTCGGGCTGAAGGCGTACGGCGCCTGGCCGGGGAGGGAGTCATGAGAGCCATCGATCCCCATATCCACATGGTCTCCCGCACCACCGACGACTACCTGAAACTCGCCATGGGCGGGATCCATACCGTGGCCGAGCCCGCCTTCTGGGCGGGGTTCGACCGCGGCTCCGCGGACGGCTTTCGGGACTACTTCCACTCGCTCACGGTGACCGAGCCGGCGCGCGCCGAGCGCTTCGGCATCAGGCACTACTGCTGGATCGGGCTCAACTCGAAGGAAGCGGAGAACCTGGGTCTTGCCGAAGAGGTGCTGGCGCTGCTCCCCGAGTTCCTGGACCGCCCGAACGTGCTCGGCATCGGCGAGGTCGGCCTCAACAAGAACAGCCGCAACGAGATCAAGGTGCTGGAGCGGCAGTTCGCCCTGGCGCAGCGCAGAAACGAGCTCTTGCTGATCCACACCCCGCACCTGGAGGACAAGCTGAAAGGAACCCGGATCATCATGGACCTGATCCTTTCCGAGCCGCGACTGCGGCCGGAGCGGGTCTTGATCGACCACGCCGAGGAGCACACCATCGCCGAGATCAAGGAAAACGGTTTCTGGTTCGGGCTCACGCTCTACCCGAACTCGAAGGGGAGCCCGGAGCGGGCCATCGACGCGGTGGAGCGCTTCGGCACGGAGAGGCTCTGCATCAACTCCTCCGCCGACTGGAGCGTGAGCGATCCGCTGTCGATCCTCAAGTGCGCCAACGAGATGCGGCGCCGCGGGTATCCGCAGGAGGCGATCGACAAGGTCTTCTTCGACAACCCGAGAATGTTCATGAGCCAGTGCCCGAAGTTCGTGACCGGCTGATTCTTGCCCCGGAGCATCGCGTGCCTCCTCCCGACTCGCCCTTGTGGAGGCTCCCTCCCCCCCAGGCGGGTGAGGGCCGGGGTGAGGGGGACGCTGCCTCCGGCACAACCCTTTTTTCAAAGCCAAGCTTCCTCCCGTGCGAGGAGGCTTGGCTTTTTTGTAGGCCTTTTGTGTCTCGCCGTTTCAAACGCGCGGCACCCGCTTCAGCGGCAGAGTGTGGCCGGTCGAGCCAGGTCCGCCTCAGTTGGCACCCTAATTAAAGGGTTGACTGAGGTTCTTTTTTGCTATAGCTCTAATGCTTTATACCATCTGCGTGAGGGACTAATTCCGTGAAACAGAGCCTTGCAGCGTTGTCGTCGGCAGTAAAGGAGATCCCCGAAACTTTCCGTATCCCGGCCCCGATGTGCCAGGACTACTATCTGATCGATGGGGAATTGCGCCGTTGGGAGGGGCCGCGGCAGGAGGTGCTGTCGCCGGTCCAGATGCTGACCGGCGCGGAACCGGTGCGGACCAAGATCGGGGAGGCGCCGCTTTTGACGGTTGAGGCGGCCCTGGAATCCCTCGATGTGTCGGTACGGGCCTACGACAACGGCCGTGGCGTCTGGCCCACCATGTCGGTCGGGGAGCGGATCCGCTGCGTGTCGCGTTTTGCCGCCGCGGTGCAGGAAAAGCGCGCCGAGGTCGTGAAGCTGCTTATGTGGGAGATCGGGAAATCGTTCAAGGAGGCGGAGGGGGAGTTCGAGCGGGCGTTCGCCTACATCCGCGACACCTTGGAGGCGCTCAAGGAACTGGACCGCGTCTCCTCGCGCTTCGTGATCCAGCAAGGGATCATCGGCCAGATCCGCCGCGCGCCGCTTGGGGTGGTGCTCTGCATGGGGCCTTACAACTTCCCGCTCTACGAGACCTTTACCACGCTCATCCCCGCGCTCGTCATGGGGAACACCATCGTCTTAAAGCCGCCGCGCTTCGGCATCCTGCTCTTCGCGCCGCTTCTGGAGGCGTTCCGCGACTCCTTCCCCCCGGGCGTGATAAACACGGTCTACGGCGATGGGGAGGAAATCCTGCCGCCGATCATGGCCTCGGGCAAGGTGGACGTGCTCGGCTTCATCGGGACCCACAAGGTGGCCGACGCCCTGCGCGCCGTCCATCCACGTCCGCACCGGCTGCGCTGCGTGCTCGGGCTGGACGCCAAGAACCCCGCCATCATCCTGCCGGATGCCGACCTCGACCTGGCGGTGAAGGAGTGCCTCTCCGGCAGTCTCACCTTCAACGGCCAGCGCTGCACCGCCTTGAAGATCATCTTCGTGCACCGGAAACTGGCCGACGCGTTCCTGGCGGGGATGGCCGCCGGCATCGCCGCCCTTAAGTGCGGGGTGCCCTGGCAGCAGGATGTGCAGATAACCGCGCTTCCCGAGCCGGAAAAGCCGGAATTTTTGGCGGAGCTGGTGCGGGATGCCGAGAGCCGCGGGGCGCGGGTGGTGAACCAGGGCGGCGGCACCCGGAGCGGTTCCTTCTTCTACCCGGCGCTCCTCTACCCGGTCGCCCCGTCCATGCGGGTCTACCACGAGGAGCAATTCGGTCCGGTGGTCCCGGTGGTCCCCTACGACGACATAAAGGAGACCATCGACTACGTGGTTGCCTCCCCGTACGGGCAGCAGGCGAGCATCTTCGGACAGGACGGCGATCAGCTGGCGCAGTTGGTGGATGCCCTGGTGAACCAGGTCTGCCGCATCAACATCAACAGCCAGTGCCAGAGAAGCCCGGACAGCTTCCCCTTTAACGGGCGCAAGAATTCCGCCGAGGGGACCCAGTCGGTGGCCGATGCGCTGCGCATCTTCTCCATCCGAATCGTGGTGGCGGCGCGTGAGACCGACGCCAACCGTGAGATCGTCACCAACATCGTCCGGGAACGCAAGTCGCACTTTCTCTCAACGGACTACATGCTTTAGGGCCAGAAGCTTTACCACAGAGGACACAGAGGTAACTGCGAGGAACACAGAGGAAAAGCTAAGAGGAACGACTAAGAGGAAATACTAAAGGCAGGGTTTAGACTCTCGCGAGGATTTGCTTTTCCCCTTTCTGGTTTTCCTCTGTGTCCTTCGCCTTCCCTCTGTGTCCCCTGTGGTCAATCTTTTACTGCCTGCTGAGGATTTTTCCCCGTGACATCGAGCAAATACCAAGACATCTATGCGGTGGTGCGGCGCATCCCCGCGGGGCGCGTGGCAACCTACGGACAGGTGGCGCGGCTCGCCGGGCTCCCGGGTCACGCGCGGATGGTCGGCTACGCGCTGAGCGCGCTCAAGGACCAGCTCCCGATCCCCTGGCACCGGGTGGTGAACGCCCAGGGGCGCATCAGCTGCCGCTCCGAATCCGGGACGCCGGACCTGGTGCAGCGCTTGCGCCTGGAAAACGAAGGGGTGCAGTTCGACCGGCAGGGACGCATCCCCTTGGATCGCTACCTGTGGCAGGCCGACACAGTTGCTCCGGGGTAACTGTCTGATCGATCAGGTGGGAAAGGTGGGAAAGGTGGGAAAGGTGGGAAAGGTGGGAAAGGTGGTTGCAGAGTGCCGGAGCGCGCCGGTCGCTTCCTGGCGTTACCGGCGGGTTACGACGTCTGATGCAGGGAGTAGTGACGCTGCGGATGTAATTCCTGGTCCAACTGGTAGATAAGCGGCTGGCCGGTGGGTATCTCCAGGTTCACGATCTCATCGTCGGCAATGTTGTCCAGGTACTTGATGAGCCCACGCAGGCTGTTGCCGTGTGCCACGATGATCGGACGTGCCCCGGCTTTTAGGGCAGGCGCAATCTGCTCCTCCCAGAAGGGGAGCACGCGCTCCACGGTGTCCCTAAGACATTCCGTGGCTGGCAGCTGTCCAGGGGCCAAACCGGCGTACCGCGGATCGAGCGCCGGATGCCTCGGGTCTCCCGGCTCCAGTGCCGGCGGCTGGATCAGGTAACTGCGCCGCCATAGCTTCACCTGCTCGGCTCCGTACTTTTCAGCTGTCTCAGCCTTGTTCAACCCCTGCAGCGCGCCGTAGTGCCGCTCGTTGAGCCGCCAGTTGTTGTGGACCGGCACCCACATGCGGTCCATCTCGTCCAGCATTATCCAGAGGGTGCGGATCGCCCGCTTGAGGACCGAGGTGAAAGCGACATCGAAGACGATCCCCTGTTCCTTCAGGCTTTTCCCCGCCATGCGGCTCTCCTGCCTGCCGCGCTCCGAGAGGTCCACGTCGGTCCAACCGGTGAAGAGGTTCTCCTGGTTCCAGACGCTTTCGCCATGACGTAGCAGTATCAGTTGATGCATGGGCTTACCTCTTTAAAAACGGTGCTTGAGAGCTGTATTAAAAAACGCGCTGCGCAACCATCATGAAAAAGCGTGATGCTGACAGTATAGCTAAAAGCCGGTCCCCCACCAGCCCCCAACGATCCTGCCTTCGCATCACGCCTTTTTAACCAGCCGTTGCAGCCGCTTTTTGCAGCCGGTCTCCGGATGGTGCCGCTAAAAATTCCAACTCACCCCGAACATGTGCATGTCCAACCCGGTGTTGCCGTCGCCGTGCAAGCCGAGGCCCCCGTTTGACATGTGCTGGAACCGGTAGAAGACCCCCGGGCCACTGGAGAGGCGGTAGGCTACTCCGATGTGTCCCAGGAAAAGCGGGTTGCCGTTGAACTCGACGTTGCCGAACTTGTGCTTGTTGACGAAACAGAGATCGCCACCCAAGAGCAGCGCGAGTCCTTTGCTCCCTTTGTCGATGGAGATTCCGGGACCGAAGGTCCCAATGAAGCCGTAGTCCCCCGCCGCATGCAAGGTCCCGGCGGAAGCGTTCATCAGCATGGCTACGCCCCATCCCGATTTGCCACGCACCGACCAGGGCAGACCGTAGGTGACGAAGGCCTCGTACTGGTGAAATTCGTTGTTGCGCGAGGTGGCGGAGAAGCCACCCCTCACGCCAACGGCTCTAACGCCCGGTTCCTCGCGACACCACCCCGTGGACGTACCGCAGGCCAGGCAGGCTACCAGAAGAAATGCGCTGACGATCGATCTCACGTGCGCTCCCGATGACTACAAGGTTGGTTGTCGTGCTTTAATCAAGTTGAACTTTACTGGGCGTCCCAGAAAAGTCAATTGCTCCCCGGATCGGCCGCTCCCGTGTTCTCTAACGGCCCGGGGCGCTCTTCTTGGCGTCTTCGAGCTTGCTGGAAATGTTGTTCTTGATCCACGAGGGGTCCCACCACTCGATGGGGTTCACCTGCTCGCCGGACACCACGGTTCCGAAGTGGAGATGGTCGCCACCTGCCAGGCCGGTATCGCCGGTCACGCCGATCGTCTGCCCTTTGCGCACCTGTTCCCCTTCCTTTACAGCGATGCGGCTCAGGTGTCCGTAGAGTGACTGCAACCCCAGCCCGTGATCTATGATGACGCACTGGCCGTAGATGCCGAGGTCGTCGGCGTAGACCACGTTGCCGTCGTTGGCCGCCGGAACCTGCGCGTGCGCAAGGGCCGCCAGGTCGATCCCCAGGTGGGTCTGCTGATCAACCTGTTTACCATGGTAGAAGTAACTGCGCAACTGGGCGAAGGTGCCGCGCGGCGCCGAGTTCGGGAGCCTGAGGAAGCTTCCCTGCCACAGGGGGGCCGGCGAGGTCTTGCGGCCGCAGTCGGCCAGGATCTTCAGGTCGTGTTCCCTCAGTTCGCGGTTGGCCTTCAGGAAGATCTCGAGCGGGCTCGTCGCCTGGGGGAAGCGGTCCTTGAAGTCCCCTGCCACCTTGTCCAGGAAACTGTCGCTCAACTCGATCCGGTCGCTGCGAAAGATCTTGGGCAACAGGTGGAAATAGATGCCGGTCTGGCGCTCGTTCCCGGCCCGGTCCACCGCCAGCACCTTCGGCAGGTAACTTTCGGCGGCCGCGTTGTAAGGGAAGGGGAAGAGGCAGGCGTAGAAGCCGCCGGGTTGCGGATAGCCGGGGAAGAAGCGGTCTCCGAAGACGACGCCGGTCCGCTCCACCTCGCGGCTCACCGTGTAGACCACCAGACCGGCGCCCCCGCGCGAGATGTTGTGCGCGGTGCTCAGGACCGCCACCGCTGGCGGCTTGTTCTGGAAATCGAAACTGGGCGCCAGTTCGGTCCGGTTGCCGCGGCCGAAACGCAGGGGTGCACGGTCGGTTGCCGCGATCTCGAGCCTGAACGGCCCTTCCTTCAGGCCTGACTGCGCGAGCCGGAAGCTCTCCCGGGCCTGGTGGCTGCCGGGAGGGTACTGCCTGGACAGGATCGGGATGCTGCGCGTACCCTGGACCGCGCTCACGGTGAGCGTCCTGAGTCCGGATCCGGGGTCGCTCAGGGTGAGGACGATGTCCCTGCGTCCCGAGACCGGCCCATCCTTCGGCGCCAGGCTCAGCGCCGGTCCGCTCAGGTCGCGCAGGTAATAGATGCCCAGGCCGATAAGTACCGCGGCTACCAGTGCTGTGATGATCGCTGACGTTTTCATGGCTGCTCCACGGCTGGTCGGAAAGGAGCGGCGTCCCCGTCGCGGGGTGCCCCTGAACTCGACCGTAAGTTAATAAGATTTAACGGCTCGTCGGGATTTTAGCACCGCTCCCCCCAAAGTCCAGCGTGTCCCGCTGCCGGGCCGCACAAACAGGCCCCGCTACCGGGTGGTACGGCATCCACGCCCCCGGAGTTGCCAGCGGCAACGCAGGTTGACGGGCCGTACCGTTAATGATACAACGGGGGGCGAGGTTACCCGATGTTCAATGAGAAAACGAAAGACCCTAAAGAATCCCCGGCCCCGGCCGATACCAACAAGCAGGAACGCCGGGCGGCGATGGCCGAGATCAAGCGGCGCTTTGCCGGCGATCCCGCCGGCGCGCGCGAGGCGGCACGGCTCTGGTTCGAGCAGCATGGCGGACCGGCGCCGGAGGACCTGGCGGAAACGAGCGCCTTCCACCGCCGCAAGCTGGAGGAGGCGGATCCCGACCGGCAACGGAAAGCAGCAGAAGCCTTAATGAAAAACGACGCCGAGGCGGAACGCGCTCAAGCACTCTCCCGCGATGCGGTGCAGAAGTGGCGTAAGAAGAATCCGAACAAGGTCAAGAAGCTCAATAAGCAGTTCCGCGAGAAGATCAAGGCGGAGAAGTCACACAAGTAGCTGGCTTGGCTTTTGTCTTTTTTCCTGATCTATCAAGACTCTGGCTGCTTTTTTTGATTGGACAATAACTTGAAGTTTGATACATTCCTCAAAATAAATCCAAGGGAGCAAAGGCAAATGATCAAGAGACTCGTACTGGTGCTGGGACTACTGTCAATGGCAGTCGTTTCTTACGCTGCTGTGGCAACTACTCCGGTCGACAACGGCCCCGAAGTCATCCGACTCAAAATGGGTGACATGGAACTCCCGTTCAAGCACAGGCAGCATCAGAAAATCTTGAACCAGGAATGCTATCACTGCCACAATACCAAGATCGGCAAGATCGACAAATGGGGTAAGGATACTGCTCACACGGTCTGCATCGCCTGTCACGAACTGGAGGACAAAGGGCCGGTCAACTGTCTGCAGTGCCATCCCAAGGGCAAGAAAAAGTCTTAGACCGTACCTTTTGAGAATCGTTATCTCACGCGGGGCAGAGCCGAACTGGCTTTGCCCCGCGTTGCGTTTTGGGCGCACTGTCAAACCCAGGCTTCGGCTCCTGTAAAAAATCTCATCTGTTTATTGTAAGAGAGTGGCGTGCTGGACGGGGCTGAGTCTGGTAGGCGAAGGTGATCGGGGGGCTGGGGGGCTAGTCAACTGTGGGAGTATATCGGAAAAAAATATTTTATAACAGGCTGTAAAATGGAGCGGCAGGTGATATATTTGACTCAGCTAGCTAGCGTAACAGAATCTCGGAAAAAGGAGGTAACCAGCATCGAGGAAACTCCACCGAATAGGATTCTAAAAACATGACAGCTGTCGAGCTCCGGTGCCTTCAGGCGCCGGTATAACCCTTGAAAAGGGGAACTGCAATAACACCAATCTGAGGCCCGCCGATTCCTGGCGGGCCTTTCATTTTTTCGGCAGACATCCAAACGGCGCTGCACGGAAACAGCAGCAGCTCCGGATCCCACCCTCGAAACCCTGCTCCCCCCTCCATAACGGCACGAGGTACTTCAGTGGCCTAAGGCACGGGGGGGCTTGGGGGCTGAGGGTTGGGCTGGGCTGGCTGGTTGAACGCGGGAGGACGAACTGTTGGCCGGGTGCATTCGACAGGCGAATGAGCGGGTGAGGTTGTCGAGCAGGAATCTCGACCATGGACGTCGGATAGAGTTGCAGCTGGGGTAGGGAGGGGCTAAGGGACCCAGATGCCCGACCCGGGGACGGTCAGCGGTAGAACGCCTTGCGGCCGATCTTCAGGAGCTGCGAGGCCTTCGACTTGTTGCCGCCGCAGCGCTCCAAGGTCATAGCCAGGATTCTCCCGTTCAAGGCTTCGAGGGAGAACTCGCTCTCCGGGAGGGCCACGGTGTAGCTGACCATCCCCGGCTCCGCTGCCGGTGCAACGGACGCAGTCCCGGGTCCCGGGGCCGCCGCGCCGCTCTTCAGGCCGATCCCGATATGGTCCTCCTGGATCACCGCGTTTTCGGTGAGGATGGCGGCACGCTCCAGGCAGTTGCGCAGCTCGCGCACGTTCCCCGGCCAGGGGTAGTCGAGCATGATCCGCATGGCGGAGTCGGAGATGCCGGAGAGCGCCTTGCCGAGGTGCTGGCGCAGTTGCTCGAAGGCGTGCTCGCACAGAATCGGGATGTCCTCCTTGCGATCGCGCAGGGGGGGGAGGGTGAGCGGGAAGACGTTGATCCGGTGGTAGAGGTCCTCCCTGAAGCGGCCTGCTGCCACCAACTCCTGCAGGTTGCGGTTGGTCGCCACGATGACCCGGCAGGTGGCGGTGATCTGCTCGTTCGAGCCGATCCTTTCGAAGACCCGCTCCTGGAGCACCCTGAGAAGCTTGGTCTGCAGGGGCAGCGGCATGTCGCCGATCTCGTCCAAAAGGAGCGTCCCGCCGCGGGCCAGACTGAATTTCCCCTCCCGGTCCCGGTCCGCGCCGGTGAAGGCGCCCCGCAGATGGCCGAACAGCTCGCTCTCCAAAAGGTGCTCGGGGATCGCGGCGCAGTTCACGGCGACGAAGGAGTTGGGAAGCCCTTTGCCGGCGAAATGGATGGCCCGGGCCAGCACCTCCTTGCCGGTGCCGCTCTCCCCGTAGATCGCCACCGTTGTCCGACGCGCCGGCACCACCTTGGAAGCCTGGCGCAGCACCTCCTTCATGGCCGGGTTCGCGGTGACGATGCTCTGGAAGCTGAAGCGTTCCCGCAAAAGACCCCTGATCTGCTCGTTCTCCCGGACGATGTGCTGGTAATCGAGAGCGCGCTGGATGGTCATGCGCAGGTCGTCCGGGCTGTAGGGCTTTTCGAGGTAGTCGTAGGCGCCGCGGCGCATCGCTTCGACTGCCCCTTCCACGCTCCCGTTGGTGGTGATGACGATGATGGGGATTTCAGGATGCAGCGCGCGGACCCGCTCCATCAGTTCGAGCCCCCCCATCTCCGGCATGATCAGGTCGGTGATCACCAGGTCCACCGGGTGCTGCTCCAACAGTGCGAGCGCCTCGGCGCCGCTGGTGGCCAGTACCGGGGCTAAGCCGGCCTGGCGCAGGTGGGTTTCCAAGAGGAAGAGGATTACTTGCTGGTCGTCGACGACGAGTATGCTTGGTTGGTTCATCGGATAGCCTCGGGCTCTGGGTGGTCCTCGTTGAGTTATCGGCTGACGGGCGGGCAAGTTGAGGGGTTTCTGGACTCCCGCGCGGCGTCATGCCACGGCAGGTGCAAAAGAAAAACGGCAGCCTTCAGGCCTGAGCTCTCATTGACAATCACGGGAAATAAAATTACTGTGTGCGCGCGTGAGGAATCCTCCCTGGAGTGCGGACATGACCGGATTTGAGCCTGACGACATAGCGAAACACGGAGTTGACCTCCAGGCCCTGGCCGGCCTGATCCAGGGGCTCAACATCTCGCGTCGCAACAGCCGCTCCTATCCGGAGGGGCACCAGGTCATCGACGCTGCGCTGCGCAAGGTGTTGACGATCTATGCCGCACTGACCCGTGCAGGCGTCGAACTGGTCATCGCCGTGGCCGGCGACGCTCTCCTGGTGGGAGATACGCCGCTTGACAGGGCGAACCTCGTCTACCGGGATTTCGCCCGGGCACTCCACGAGAGGGGGATCGGCGCGCTGGTGCTGCGGCCGGGCCTCGACCTTAGGGAGCTCAGGAGCTTCATCGCCATCCTCGCCACCAAGCGCGAGGAGATCTACCAGGCCGGCGGGATCGAGCGCGTCTGGGAAGAGGCGGGCATCGCCTCGCTCGAGGTCAGGGCGATCCGTTACGAGCTTTTCGGCAGTACCGAGGGGGTGTCTCTCGAAGAGGGCGGCAGCCCGGGCGCGCCGCGGGGGCTCTGGGAGAGCTTCGCCCGCAGCATGCTGAGCGGAACCCTGCCCGGTGAGCCGGCCGAGGCGGCGCTGGATCCCGAACTCCTTGCCGAACTCCTGAACCGGCAGTACCTGGATTCCGGGAGCCTCAGCCGGGTCGATGCCGGTGCGTTGGTCCGCTACCTGGAGGAGTCCGTCGACCGGGAAAGCGATGCCCAGGTCATACGCGCAACGGTCGATCCTGCCTACCGGAAGCTCGCCGCCTTCATCGGAAAACTCACCCCCGAGCTGCGCCGCCAGCTTCTCGGCTTCGCCTTCGACCTGGAGAACATCAGGAGCGAATCGGCGGTCGAGCGCCTGATCCACCAGCTGCCGGAGGCGGTGGTGCTGGAGACCCTGAAGGATATCGGTGACCAGCAGGTGAGCGTCCCCCCGTTCGTCCTCGGGCTGTTGCGGCAGATGAGCAGGCACGGCTCGTCCGAACTGCTCCCGTCGGCAGCGGAGCTCTCCGGAGCGGAACTCCACGAGAAGCTGAGGACCATCTTCAAGGAACACGCCATGGAAGAGTTCATCCCGGACAGCTACCAGCACAAGCTGAATCGGATGATGTCGGCGGACCAGCTCCCGCTCTTGGGGCCTGCTGGGGTGCAGGACCTGATGGAGAGCTTCGAGGCGGCCTCGCAAGAAAGCAAGACCGGCGACATCCTGCTCCTGTTGCTGCGGGCCGGGCTCGGCAGCGACGAGGAGTGCGCCACCCTGGCCCGGAACCTGAAGGAGATCTGCACCTTTTTCCTGCAGATCGGCGCCTACGGGCAGCTGCTCAAGATCCTGCGCCAGCTCGCCTGCGAGCCCTTGCCGGACGGCACCCGGGAGGACCTGCTGGAACTCTTCGCGAGCCGGGAGTTCCTCGATGAGGTACTGGACGGTCTGGAGATCTGGGGCAAGGGGAAGTTCGACGAAATCGCCGAGGTGCTGGCAGCCATCGGCGCCCCCTGCATCGAGATCCTGCTGGACCGCTTGGCCGTAGCCGAGAGCATGTCGCTGCGCCGGTTTCTTTCCGATCGGCTGGTGGAGTTCGGCCCCGCCGCGGCGCAGGCCGTCGTCGCACGCCTCTCCGACGGGCGCTGGTATTTCCTGCGCAACCTGATCGGGGTGATCCGGCAGTCCGGCCTGACCCAGGCGTCGGACCGGCTGCGCATCCTGGGGCGGCACCGCGATCCGCGCATCTCGCAGGAGGCGCTCAAGGCGCTCCTTCAGTTCCAGGACCCGGAGACCGAAAGCAAGCTGCTCAGGGAACTGCAGGGCAAGCAGCGCGAGACGCAGCTGGCGGCGCTCCGGCTGGCGGGGAGAGCGCGCTCGGCCGCCGTTTTGGGGAGATTGCACGCGATGCTGGCTGCCCCCGGGCTCTCGGCCAAGGAGTGCGAACTGAAGGGTGTGGTGGCGCAGGCACTGGGGGAGATCGGCAACGTCCAGTCGCTGCCGGTGCTGGAAGGGGTGCTCGCCTCGCGGAGCCTGTTCCACCCCATGGTACTGAACAAGCTGAAGATGGACATCGTGGCATCGCTTTGGCGCTACCCGGCTGCGGCAGCGCGCCCGGTCCTGGCGCGGCTCTCCAACGGGGGCGGCGCAGTCGCGCAGCAGGCGGCCCAACTGCTTTGCGGCGCCGGGAGATCGACGCCATGAGCGGCTCAAGCCAGGTCATCCAGCAGGTGATACGGCTCTTGCTCTCGGCAAGCGCCAACGCCTCCCTCTACGATCCCGGGCATCCCCAGGTGCTCCGCCTGGGCGGTCAGCTCTTCGAAACGCTGAGCGCCACCCTGGAGGAGGTCGGGGAACTCACCCTGATGGTGATTGAGAACGAGATCATCGTGAACGGTCGGCCCCAGGAGTTCAGCCTGTTCCTGAACCGCTTCGCCCAGATCCTTAAGACCCGCGGCATCGAGCACCTGAAGCTGGTGCGGGGTGTCACCCGTCCGGAGGTGGACAGCATCATCGTCGCCCTCTCCTCGCTTCAGGCGGCAGGGGAAATCGTCTCCAGCGAGCACGTCCGGTTCGGGCGGATCGAGCTGCGCCTCGACGCGGATTCGGGGCCGGAGCCCGGCGGCGCACTGCAGAGCCAGAGCGTGGAGGAGCTGCTGCCCCGGTTCTCCCGCCAGGAGCTGGAGCGCTTCAGCGAGATCTACCAGATGGTCAGGCACCGGCAGAAGCTGAAGATCAGCGGGATCATGGACATGGTCTCCGGGTTCGTCGACGCGTTCCGCCAGGAGGGGCGGCCGTTACTGGTGCTGGCGGCCCTGCGCGAGACCGACGAGTACACCTTCACCCACTCGACCAACGTCTGCATCCTCAACCTGGCCCAGGCCATGGCGCTCGGCATCCAGGGACAGCAACTGAAGGACATCGGCGTCTCCGCGATGCTGCACGACATCGGCAAGCTGTTCGTCCCCGAGGAGATCATCACCAAAAAAGGGCCGCTCACCGACCAGGAGTTCACCCTGATCAAGGAGCATCCGGTTAAGGGGGCGCGCTACCTGATGGATGCGGCGGGTGTGCCGCGCATGGCCCCCATTGCCGCCTTCGAGCACCATGCGCGTTTCGACCTGGGCGGCTATCCCCGGCTCACCCCGGACTGGCGTCTGAGCCTGTGCAGCCAGCTCACCATGATCTCCGACGTATTCGACGCCACTCGGACCAGGCGCTCGTACCGGGAACCGCTCCCCCTCGACCAGATCAGGCAGCTGATGCTCGACATGGCGGGGCGCGAGCTGCACCCGGTACTTGCCCACAACTTCCTCCAGATCCTCGACAACCTGCAGCATCCTCATCCCGCTGCAGGCTAATCCCCATAAAAAAAGAGCCCCCGGCATGTGCCGAGGGCTCCGTAAAACTCAGGCCAACTTAAAGACGCCTCAGGCGCCGCCGTTCGTGCTCAGGAATTCCAGCAGCTGGTTGGCTTCCTCAAGCTGGGACCTGAGTTGCCTCAGCTCCTGGTCGGTATAGACCGCCTTCCCTCTGCTGATTTCGCGGCTGATCCTGCCGATTCTCTGCTGAATCGTATCGACCTGATCGCCGCAATTCTTGGCCATCAGCAGGCACTCGTTCTTCATGTCCCGGTTGTCCTGCCCCATCGAACCGCCACCCATACTGTCAGAAGCCAGCACCGGCAGAGCCGAGGCCAGAGACGCAGACATTACCAGCATTATTTTAAGAGTCATCCCTTTCATGGTGTCCCTCCGTTTAAGTTAATTATGCAACTTACAGTGGGACTATATGCCTGCGACCAATATATTGCAAGTGAAAATTATTATCACAATGGTTGCGCACGCTTTCTGGTATGTCTCGTAAGAACTTGGTCTGCACCACGCACGGACACACTGGTCTTTTGACTTGGCGGACCAGGCACACAGGCCACTGCAAATAAAGGTCTGAGCAAAAGGAACCGGGCTGCCGTTGGTTGGAAAAGATTTAGGGTGCCGTAGGACAATAAGTGGCTGAAATATATAGATTTAATTGCCTTAATTTGTAAGTAATCCCGACATGGCCATCTTGACTGTTAACTATTTCGACAGTCGCCATTCTAGTCAGGTGCAGCGGGCTGGAAGAACGGTTCTGCAAGGCGGGAGGGCATTTCGTAAGTATTCACTCAAAGTGGGCGGGTGACGTTTGTGGCGGAAGCTTGGCCTGGTCCAAGAGACAAAAAAGGGCGGCACCTTTCGGTGCCGCCCAAAAACACGAGTGGGTTTATTTAGGCTTAGGCGTTCCTGCGGCGCTTGCCGTAGACCGCCAGGCCCAGGAAGCCGGCGCCGAGGAGCAGCATGGTGCCCGGCTCGGGTACCGAGGTCGTCGTCGGACCGTCGGTGAAGAACGCGCTGCTCTGGTCGTTGAGGGCAGGGAATCCGCCGATGTGGGCTACGAAGTGGTGCACGCCATCGCTTCCGGTCTCATAGAAGTTGTCGGCGCTCGTGATGGCGTTGTCGGTAACGGTGAAGATCAAGGGATCGACCCTGTCGCTGGGGCCGGTGTACAGCAACTCGAATTTCCCGTAGGTGCTGGCGTCCTTATTGAGCTTGAGAGTCCAGTTGGCCAGGTTGAAGTCCGAGGCGTCGATGGTTGAAAGGGTGGTGTTGAAGAAGAACTTGTCAACGCCGAAGTTGTTGCCCGTGCCGAGCAGCGCCTGGTTGGCATCTACCCTGAAGGTTGCGATGTGGTCGACGACGCTGATGTCGACCGTGGCGAAGTTGCCGGTCACTCCCAGGTTGACGTTAGATTCGTTCAGATTCCACACGGTAGCGCTGGCCTGATTGACGAATAATCCCACGAGCAAGATGACGAAGATCAGTCTTTTCATGATTTGGTCCCACCTTTTATTGAATGTGCTTGAAACTGTGAAATGGGTAAGTGCAAAAGGAGGGCCAAAACGATAAGATAGTATAAGCCATTGTTTTATAAAGGTTTGATTTCGGAGGCTTCTCCTGCCCGCTGCGTACTGTAAACATTCCCGACACCACGACGGCCCCCACAATATCCCCTCGGTGCCCACGCCTGTTTTTTCCTCCCCTTTTGACATTGCAAACTATTAATATAAGTTTATCTGGGCCATCTAAACACAGAGGAGGTTGCCATGCATCAGCGCGAGAAGAACATGATCCTGTCACCCGGCTGGCTACTGACGGCTGTCATCACCTTCATCTTCGGGTTTTCGGTGCTAGGTTATCTGGCCTACCGCAACTCTACCGATAAGCCGCCGCTCCCCCGGGAGGTCCGGTCGGCCGACGGCACGGTTCTCTACACCGGTGCCGACATTGTGGCGGGGCAGCAGCTGTTCCAGAAATACGGCCTGATGCAGTACGGCACTCTGTTCGGCCACGGTGCCTACCTGGGCCCGGACTTTACGGCACAGTACCTGCGGGTGAGCGGCGAAAAGGCCCTGATCTTCTACTCCCAGCAGGGGCTGCCGCGCTCGGTGGCCGCAGATCGGGTGCGCACCGACCTGAAGGCAAACGGCTTCAATCCCGCCCTGAGTGCGACCATCCTCTCTACGGCCCAGGCCAGCGCCTACCGCGACATGATCTCTTACTACGGCGACTGGTTTGGACCCCAGGAAAGGCAAGAGGGCTTGCGGCGCCCGTACCTGAAGGACCCCGAGGAGGTCCGCCAGCTGACGTCGTATTTCTCCTGGGCGGCCTGGCTCAGCGCGGCGACGCGTCCGGACACCAACCACTCCTATACCAACAACTGGCCTCCGGACGAACAGGCGGGGAACAGGCCGACCCCGGGGGTGCTCATGTGGAGCGTACTGAGCCTGGTGGCGCTTTTGTGCGGCACCGGTCTTATCCTGTTCCTCTTCGGCCGCTACGAGTGGCTTGGGTGGCATGCCGCGGACGACTATGCCTCGGCGAACTTCGAGCCTCCCGAGGAACTGCCGCTCACCCCGAGCCAGCGCACCGTCGCCTGGTATTTCCTGGTCGTCGCCGGCCTGTTTCTCCTGCAGGGGCTTTTGGGCGGGGTGAACGCCCACTACCACGTCGAGACCGCCGGGTTCTACGGCTACTCCATTGCGCAGTGGCTCCCCTACAACCTCTCGCGCATGTGGCACGTGCAGTTGGCGCTCTTCTTCGTGGCGTCGAGCTTCCTCGCCATGGGGATCTTCCTCACCCCTATGATTGCCGGAAAGGAGCCCCGCCACCAGGACAAGCTGTCCCTCATCCTGTTGGCGGCGCTGGTGGTCGTGGTGGTCGGGAGCCTGTCCGGCGAAGCGGTGAGCCTCACCGGACTTTTAAAGGACAGTGCCCTGTCGTTCTGGGTGGGATCGCAGGGGTGGGAGTACCTCGACCTGGGGCGCCTTTGGCAGATCCTGCTGACCTGCGGGATGCTGATCTGGCTGGTGATCCTGATACGCGGCATGCTGGACCGACTGAAAGGCGAGCACCCCGGCAACATGCCCTGGCTCTTCATCTACAGCGCCGCATCCATCCCGTTTTTCTACGCGGCCGGCATGCTGTACGGCCGGACCACCAACTTCGTGCAGATCGAGTTCTGGCGCTTTTGGGTGGTCCACCTCTGGGTGGAGGATTTCCTGGAGCTCTTCACCACCATCATGGTGGCCTACGTCTTTCTGCTGCTTGGGGTGGTGCGGGTGCGGGTGGCGACCACCATCGTCTACCTCGACATCATCCTCTACTCCATAGGCGGGGTGATCGGCACCATGCATCACCTCTACTTCAGCGGCACACCCGAGGTGCACATGGCGCTGGGCGCCTTCTTCTCGGCGATGGAGGTGATCCCGCTGCTCCTTCTCACCTACGAGGCCTGGAGGTTCATGAGGCTTGGGGCCCCGGCCGGCACCTCCATGCTGAGCACCACGGGTGCCATGTTCCCGCACAAGTGGGCGGTGATGTTCCTGATCGCGGTCGGCTTCTGGAACTTTCTGGGCGCCGGCGTCTTCGGGTTCTTGATAAACCTCCCCATCGTGAGTTACTACGAGATCGGGACCCAGTGGACGGCGAACCACGGCCACGGGGCGATGATGGGGGTCTACGGGATGCTCTCCCTGGGGTTCTTCATGTTCGTGGCGCGCTACTTCCTGCCGCTGGACCGCGCCGGTAACCGTGCCATGGGGATCGCCTTCTGGTGCACCAACCTCGGGCTCGCCTGGATGCTGTTCATTAACCTGTTCCCGGTCGGGCTGCTCCAGTTGAACACCATCCTGGCGACCTCATACTGGCAGGGACGTCAGCCCGAGTTCTTCCAGCAGCCGCTCGTGCGCCTGTTCGAGTGGCTGCGCTTCCCGGGCGACGCGCTCTTCCTGGTGGGGGTGCTGGCCGTACTCTACCTGGCCCTGCGCATGTTCGCCAATCGCAACCGCGTGCACACCGTCGAGCGGCAGACCTGAGGCAGCGGCACATCCCGAAAGACCCGCGTTGCCGCGAGCCCGCCATACAAGGAGCCCCCCTTCAGGTTCGAAGAGGGGCTCCTTTTTTTATCCGATTATCGTTGCTGCGTTCCTGGCAGGGGCGCAGGTGCAATTTACTCTAGCCCGGGTACTGGGCGAACTCGAGGAGTATCCCGTCCGGCCCGTAGAAATAGACGAGCCTCTTGCCGGTTTTTCTCCAGGTCTGAACGGGGCTGACGAACCTGACACCGTGCTCCTGCAGGCGTCGCACCTCTGCGTCGATGTCGGTCACCTGAAAGGCGATATGACGCAGGCCGATCCGATCGGCTTGTCCGATTCCCTCGGAGCCGTCCGGGCCGTTGTCGAACTTAAGCAGCTCGATCGAGACGTTTGAGTCGCGATGATGCAGCGAAACGAAGCGCCCGCTGGCCCCCTTTATGCCGGTCACCTGTTCGAGGAACGAGGCATCGAGTTCAGAGCTCATCCCTTCGCTGAATCCCAAGACAAGGAAAAACTGCTTTGCTGCCTTGAGGTCGCTTACCACGACGTTGATATGGTCCATGCGCGCTATCATGGTTCCTCCGTCATTTCGTGCTGCGGGCAGTTTAGGCCTGTCGCCTGCCCTGTGCAAGGTGTTTCGGCCCACGTGACGCCAGAAGTGACAGGCAAGCGCGTCTGCAGACGCCGAATCAGTTTCTGCCGGTGGCATTTCTCCGTAACGAAAAGACGATGGCAGGATCTGCGTGTTTGTTGTCATTGAACTGGGCGCGTTCCTGTGTGATGATGCGATCATGAAAACGGGGCCAGATATGACAACTAACGGAACCCTCATACCGCGCAAGGTGGTGGTTGTAGCCTACGACGGCGCCGAGCTACTCGACACGACCGGGCCGATCGAGGTCTTCAACATGTTGAACCGGTGTCTCGGCGCACCCGGATATCAGATCACACTGCTGGCCGAGACCGACACGCCGGTGGTCTCCTCCGCCGGGATACGCCTGGTTCCCGACGGCTGCTGGCAGGACGACTGCGGCGAGGTCGATACCATCGTCGTGGTGGGAAGCCCGGACGACGCCCTGGCCCGTGCCTTGGAGAACCGGCACATGATCGAGTGGCTCAGGCTCGCGGCGCAGCGTGCCCGGCGCGTAGTTTCGGTCTGCACCGGCGCCTTCCTGCTGGCGGAGGCTGGGCTTTTGGACGGCCGCCGGGTGACGACGCACTGGTTGGACCTCGACCGTTTGGCCAGGCAGTATCCCGGTGTCACGGTAGAGCCGGACGCCATCTACGTCCGTGACGGTAACGTCGCCACCTCGGCCGGGGTCACCGCCGGGCTGGATATGACGCTTGCCCTGGTGGAAGAGGATTTCGGCAGGAAAATGGCGCTGACGGTGGCGCGTCGACTGGTGATGTACCTCAAGCGCCCCGGTGGGCAGGCCCAGTTCAGCACCCAGCTGCGCGCACAGATGGTCGACGGCGGGCCGCTCGCCTTCCTGCTGGCCGGCCTGCGGCAAGATCCCGCAGCCAGCTACACGGTCGAGGAACTGGCGCAGAGGTCGGCCATGAGCCCGCGCAACTTCGCTCGCGTGTTCCTTCGCGAGACCGGCACGACGCCGGCGCGCTACCTGGAGCAGCTGCGCCTGGAAAGGGCGATCGGCATGCTGGAGGACAGCAGCTTTCCCATCGCCCAGATCGCCAAAGAGAGCGGATTCAGCTGCGCGGAGCAATTCAGGCGCACCTTTATGAAGCAGATGGGGATCACCCCTGTCGGATATCGGAAGCGGTTCTGTCCGGAGGAGGTCGCATGAACTACCAATTAAGCAAAGGCGAGGTGCTTACGCTGATCGGCAGCGAAGAGGTTGAGGCGGTCTTGGTGAGGTCGGGGCGCGTGTGGCTGACCAGGGAGGGCGACCCGCGCGATTACGGTCTGGCCGCGGGGACCAGGTTCGCCTGCCGCAAGACGAAGATGCTGGTGATCGAGGCCTTGGACGACGCCTCGCTTGCGGTATCCCTGCAGCACAAGGAAGCGCCGTCGACGGTTAGGATCACGCTGGCGTTATCCTGTCAGCCCAACTCGTGAGGCTGCTCATAGGAGCGGCAGGTGCGGGATGGCCGGAACCAGGAGCGGCGACACTGTAGCCGGCGAAGAGCCGCCCAGCTGTACCTTGACAACCAGCCGCCGTTGTTGCCAAATGGTGCCTCACCAAGAACGTTGGCTGGTAATCCTGAAACCTATCGGGGGGGAGCTGGATGAAAACTATCGGGCTTATCGGCGGCATGAGCTGGGAGTCGACCATTCCGTACTACCGGCACATCAACGAGGCGGTCAAGCAACGCCTGGGCGGCCTGCATTCGGCGAAGATCGTACTGTACAGCGTCGACTTTCAGGAGGTAGAGCGGTACCAGAGGGCGGGGGACTGGGAGGCCGCCGGGAAACTTCTGGCTGGCGCCGCAGCGGCCGTGCAGGCGGCAGGTGCAGATATTCTGCTACTATGCACCAACACCATGCACAAGGTTGCAAGCGCGCTGGAAGCCGCGGCCGCCATACCGTTGATCCACATCGCCGATGCGACGGCTGAAGAAGTGAAGCGCGCCGGCCTCTCTACCGTCGGCCTCCTCGGCACCCGGTTCACCATGGAGGAGGCGTTCTACAAGGCGCGCCTCGAGGAGCGCTTTAACCTTAAGGTGCTGGTACCAGAGGCCGCGGACCGGGACCTGGTGCACCGCGTCATCTACCAGGAGCTTTGTCTGGGGACGGTTGCCGAGGCGTCGGGCGTCGAATACCGGCGCATCATCGCTGGCCTGGTGGCCCGAGGCGCCGAGGGGATCATCCTTGGTTGCACGGAGATTGCACTGCTGGTGGGCTCCGCCGACTCGCAGGCCCCCCTGTTCGACACCGCGCGGATCCATGCGCAAAAGGCAGTCGACGTGGCCCTCGGCTGAGGAAAGGTGCTGTCTTTGGGTGAGTCCGCCTCGTGCCAGGGAGCGGGCTCCTCGGCACGAAGCGGGTGACTTTTAGGCGAGCTTGAACTGTCCCACCGTCCCCTGCAGGTTACGGGCAAGCTGGGCCAGCTGCTGCGACGCCTCGGCTGAGTGCTGGGCCGACAGCGAACTCTGCTGGACGACCGCGGTCATCTGGTGCACGTTGCTGCTGATCTCGTTGGTGGTGGCGGTCTGTTCTTCGGCGGCGGTTGCTATCTGGGTGACCTGTGCGCTCACGTCGGTGATCTTTCGGATGATATCCCCCAACACCTCACCGGACTTCGCAGCATCCTGGCTCCGCTTTTCCACCTCCTGCACCCCCTGGTCCATGAACGACACGGCCTCCTTGGTCTCCCGCTGGACCGTTGCGATCATGGTGCTTATCTCCCGCGTCGCCTGGGCCGTCCGTTCTGCAAGGGCACGGACCTCGTCGGCGACCACGGCAAAACCGCGTCCTTGTTCGCCGGCCCGGGCCGCCTCGATGGCTGCATTGAGCGCAAGCAGGTTGGTTTGGTCTGCTATGTCCTCAATCGTGCCGACGATGGCGCCGATCTGGTCGGAACGGGTTCCGAGGCTTTCTATGGTCTTCGCCGATTCCTTGACCCGGTCGGCGACCAGGTGCATCCCCCTCACCGTTTCCTCGATCACCGATCCGCCCAGCCGCGCAGCATCGCTGGCCTGATTGGACCCCTCAGCCGCGCTGCCGCAACTCCGCGCGATGTCTGCGGAGGTGGTGGCCATCTCCTCGCTCGCCGTGGCCACGGCTGACGCCTGGACCGCAACCTCCTCCGAGTTCGCTGCCATAGAACCTGAGACCTCGTTGAAGCGGCGCGATGCCTGTGCGACTTCCTCGGTGTTGGCCGCCACGTGGGTGATGATGCCGTGCAACTTTTCGATGAACTGGTTGACATACAGACCAACCTCTCCGATCTCGTCCTTGCCGGCCACCGTGATCCTCTTGGTCAGGTCCCCTTCTCCCTGCGCGATGTCCTTCACCCGCTCCAGAATACCGGCGATGCTCGCTCTCATGGTAATCGAGAAGAAGGACAAGACGCCGATGATCACCATGAGCGAGGTGAGCAGCATGAGCAGCGACTTGGACCGGACGCTTGAGGTGAAGCTGTCAACCGACGTTCTCTGCTGCATCATCTGCTTCTTGACCGTGTCCGACACCTGGAGCAACTGCTCCTTGCATTCGCGCCACTTCGGGGTCTCCTGCTTGGTGAGCAGCTCCAGCGCCTCCGCCCCTTTGCCCGACCGTGCCAAAGCCTGGACCTCCCTCTTGAGCCGGTCATCGTCCTGCCAGACCGGGAGCAGCTTCGCCAGGGATTCTTTCACCTGTGGATCTGCCACCTTAGAGGCGGCGGCATACGCCTTTTCGAAATCCTGGATTGCCACCAGGTAGTTTTTTGCAGCTTTGTCGTCGATCGGGTTCAGAAGCACGTTGCGGGTTGCCTGCCCGCTTTGCAGACCCTGGGCGTACATGTCGCTCAGGGCGAACGCCACCACCTGTTCCTTGTCGACGAGTCCCTTGAAATTATCGGCCAGGCGCTGGATCCACAGGATGGATTGCCCCAGGCTGAGGACGAAGCAAGTGACGATCAGCACGCTCAGCAAGATGAACTTCTTCGCGACACTCAGATCTTTAAACGCTTTCATAACGGTTCTCCCTCAAAAGTCAAAACGGCAACCTTGTGTAAGGACTATTCGGCTAGGACCAGTCCCTGCTGAAAGTTTTTATTCAGTCCCAAGATTAGCGATACTTGTAGGGTCTGCGGTCGTTCGCTGTAGCGGCACGAAATGCGCGGCGGGGGGAGTTCCGGAAATGTCCGAGTGAGGTCGACAGAAAAGGGCCCACAGCTACGACTGTGAGCCCTGAGTGTGATCTTTGAGTGGCCTCTTGGCGTCGGGGACAAACGTTGGCGGTACGGCTGCGCGACGCGATGCGTCGCCAGCGCCTGTCACCGCGCCAGCAGTCCTTTTTTCTCCATTTTTTTGACCATCGCCTTCGTGTAGGACTCCATGCTTTTCTCTTCGGTGGAGTGCACGTAGGTGTCGGACAGTGCGGACCAGATAGCCTTCCCGGTGTCGACGTCGTAGAGCATGGTCCCGAACACTTGGTACTGGTTTTCTACGAAATCATAGTCCGACCACATGTCGTAATCCGGCATGAGAATCATGCTGGGTTCCCGGTGGTAGACGTCCAGCTCGCTCTTGTTTCGCAGGAACCTGCTCACCAGGACCCGATGGATCCCCATCTTTCGCGCCTTCGCCATCACGCTGTCCTTCTTGGCCTTCTCCATGTCCATGCGGTAGGCGGGGGTGGCCGAGATGCTCTCCCGTTCAAACTGCCGGACGAACCCGTCCTCGCACTCCTTCTCCTTCGAGTCGACCGGGAGACACAGGACCGCCACCGAGCGGACCGCCGGCCCGGTGTACCCAGGATCCTTCCATTCCGTCTGTACCGTCGTCTGACTGCAACCGGTCAGGAGCCCTGCCGCCACAGCCAAAACCGCTAGCATCTTTTCCATGATCTCGCCTCCGCAGCAGTTCGTAGGGTAGCCACTGAACAGGGATATTCTAGCGGCCAAAGCTGGCGCTGTCACTGCCTCATGTTAACTTTCACTAATGTATTACGGGGTGGGGCAGCACGAACTGCTGCACCGAAAAACGCCTTGAAGCGGGTGAAGGGGATATGGTACGGTGAATTGTATTAAAAAATATTAATTGAGGTAGTTATGAGAGCGAAAACGATACTGGGCATGCTGACCCTCGCAATTTTCTGCGGGTTCGCACCGGCCAACGGTGCACTCATCGACCTGAAGAACGCGGGTGGAGAGGTGGTCTACGACACCGTGGCGCATGAGTACTGGATCCAAAACCTCAAGCTGTTTTACGGGATGTCCTTTCAGGACAAGCTGGGGAGAATCGACGGCCTGAACAGTTCGTCCTATTTCGGGATCAACACCTGGCGGTTGGCTCCGCTGTCCGAGATGACTCAACTCTGGGACAACCCGGCATCCGATTTCCTGAAATTCGAGCATACCTACGTCTTCGCCTGCACGGACTATTATGACGGCGTCTACGATTCCGTGTCGCAACCCGGTTCCCATTACACCGGCACCGTCAAGAACCTCTGCTCCCCACCTCCGGGCTCCGTTGTCATGCAGCCGCTGGAAACGAGGACATACACCGATGAGTTCTACATGGGCGGCGGCCCGTCCTTTCCGTCAGCCTGGGTCAGCGCCGATGCACCCGCCAGTGTGCCGGAACCCGGCACTCTTGTCTTTGTTGGGGCGGGGTTGTTCGCCCTGGTGCTGTACAGCAAACGGTTCAGGAGCAATTGGAGCAGCATGTAGCTCGGAATGTAGGTTTTAAAGGATTGTTAGACCCAGGTCTGTGCAGACGTCTGATCCCGATGCGGGATGCGGACGTTTTTTTATGCCATCCCGGGAACCAGCCTGCGGCCTGCGCAGCTCGGCCAAGCGGAGGGCTAAAGGTATGGCGAGAAGAGCTTGGCTGCACCGTCGCGCAGCTTGATGGGCAGGGGGCGGCGGTCCAGTTCGGCCAGGGTGAGCTCATGTGAGGCGGCCACCGCGGTGGCGCAGCGGGCCTCGAGCTGACGGGCGAAGGCGCGGTCGTACACCTCCAGGTCGAACTCGAAGTTGAGCCTGAGGCTGCGCGGGTCCAGGTTCGCGCTGCCGATCAGGCTCCAGCTGCCGTCCACCACCATGAACTTGGTGTGTACGAAGGGGGGCGGCTGCGAGAAGATGCGCACCCCCTGCTGCAAAAGTTCCCAAAGGTAGGATTGGCTGGCCCACTGCACGAAGGGCAGGTTGTTTTTGCCCGGGAGTACCAGGGTGATCGAGACGCCTCGCAGCGCCGCGGTCACCAGCGCCGAGATCACCGGGCGGTCCGGTACGAAGTAGGGGGTGACGATGATGACCCGTCTCCGGGCGCAGGAGAGCGCCCCCAGGATGATCCAGTTGAGCTTGCGGAAATCCTTGTCGGGGCCGTCGCTCACCGCGCGCACCAGGGCGCTTCCCGCCTGCGGAAGTTCGGGGAAGTAGCGGGGACCGGTCAACTGCTCGCCCTGGGTGAAGCGCCAGTCCTCGAGGAAGGTGCGCTGCAGGTCGGCCACCGCCGGCCCGTTCACCTGGAAATGAACATCCTTGACGAGCGGCTTCGGGCGCTCGGCCAGGTGGCGGTCTCCGATGTTCATCCCTCCGGTGAAGGCGACTGCCCCGTCCACCACCAGGATCTTTCGGTGGTTCCTCAGGTTGAGGTAACCGCCGGGCCGCAGCGGCAGGAAGCTGCGGAACTGCACCGCCGATCCCTTGAGGAGCTTCTTTGCGGTGGGGCGGGAGTACTTCTCCCCCAGGCTGTCCACGATGACCCTGACCTCGACCCCGCGCTGCGCCGCGGCCCGCAGGGCACCCGTGAAGAGTTTGCCGGTGCCGTCGCCGTCGAAGATGTAGGTGCAGAGGTGCACGGAGCTGGCCGCGCTTTTGATGGCGGCGAGCATGGCCGGGTAGGCCTCCTCGCCGTTTTCCAGGGGGATGATGCTGTTGCCGGGAACCAGGTTCGTGCTGACGACCCGGTCTGAGAGGCGGCGGAGTTCCTTAAGGTAGGAAAGCTCGGCGGGGAGCGGTGCCGGGACGCTCACTGGACGGTCCGGCCAGCGGGGCACCTCGCCGGCCTCCTTCTGCCAACGCTTGGCCCTGCGGTAGATCCGGTTCACCCCCATGCCCCAGTAGAACAGGGGGCCGAAGAGCGGAACGGCGATGCAGGTGAGTATCCACCCGAGCGCCGAGCGCGGGTCGCGCTTGTTGATGAGCGCGTGACCCGCGGAGAGCACCGCGAGGAGCGTCAGCAATGCGATGAGCACACCGTTGAGAACGTGGTCCAAGGTCCCTCCCCGAAAGGGAAACGAGTAGTGGCAGGGAATCGGGCGGTGACGGCCGCGCAGCCCGGCAGTCGGCGGGATTATGAATGAGATGAGAATAAATTACAAGGAGCTTGCGGTACAGGAGCGGTTCGCTGCGGGATTTCCCGCACACGCGAAGGGGGAAGCAACGGTGCCTCCCCCCACGGTAGAACGGTCGCGAAAGGTTGCCGCGCTAGATGAGGGTGTAGGGCTCAGCCCTCCTGGTCCAGGTGCTCTCGGGGTACTGGGACGCGAGTAGCTGCTGGGCTTCCTTGAGCGCCTCGGCCGCGTGGCTCGCCCTATAGCGCGCGACGCCGCGTAGATACACCGCTTCGGGCGCCACCTCGCTCTTCGGATTGCCGTTCAAAAGTGTGCTGAACTGGATGACCGCTTCGTTGAACTGTTCCTGGCCGAGGGCCGCCTTCCCGATGCCGAGCAGCAGCGAGGAGACCATCTCGTCAGGCGGGATGAAGCCCAGGGTACGCTGGTGCTCTTTGCCGTAGAAGTCGAGGGTAAGGATGGTCGGGGTCCACACCACCCGGAAGTCAGCGGCCAGGGTCTGGTTAGTCACCTCGATGCGCAGCGGGACCATACGGTCGGCGATGAAGTTTTCCACCGCCTGGTCCGGAAAGGTAACGGCGTCCATCTGCTTGCACCCGATGCATTCATGGCTGAAAAATTCCATCAGGACGCACTTCTGCTCAGCCTTTGCCCGCGCCAGTGCCTTGCTCATATCCGTTTCCCAGCTTATCATGACAGACCTCCCTTTTATTAACGTGAGCCAAAATAAAGAGTATCCTCGCTTTTAGGCATGTCAAGTGCCCTAACAGCTTGCAGTTTTGGGCAAAATGCTTATAATGAAGCCAGCTTCGCCACAACCACCCAGCCGCAAAAAGGAAGTATCTTGTCCAGTAAGAACCCGCGCCGTGCTGCCTTCGACATCCTGCTCCGGATTGAAAAAGAAAGGTCCTTTGCAGACATCCTGATCGACCACGAACTCTCCAAGGACCTCATCAAGGGGGCTGACCGCGGCCTTCTTACCGAACTGGTCTACGGCGTCCTGCGCAGGCAGGCGACGCTCGACCATATCGTCGGGCAGTTTTCCAAGCAGCGCCCCGAGAAGCTGGAACTCTACGTGCGGCTCTTGCTGCGCCTGGGAATCTACCAGGCCTTTTTCCTGGACCGGGTGCCGGTTTCCGCCGCGGTGAACGAGACGGTGAACCTCGCCAAGGAACTCGCGCCGCGCGCGGCAGGCTTCATCAACGCCGTTTTGCGCAGCGCCGACCGCGGCCGCGATACGATCGTCTATCCGGACCGCGCCAGTAACCCGGTGCAGTACCTGGCCGCCCGCTATTCCCATCCGGAGTGGCTGGCCGCCCAGTGGTGCGAGCAACTCGGGGTGGACGACGCCGAGGCCTTGGCCGCCGCCATGGCCGAGCCGCCCCCCTTCACCATCAGGGTCAACACGCTGCGCATCACGCGGGACGCACTCTTGGCCCGGCTCTCCGAGGAAGGGGTGAGCGGCACCGCGACCCCGTGGTCGCCGGACGGCATCCGCCTGAACCAGTCGGGCGCCATCACCAGGCTCCCCGCGTTCCGCGACGGGCTCTTCACCGTGCAGGACGAATCCTCGCAGTTAGCTCCGCTGCTGCTCGACCCGAAAAAGGGCGAGCGGGTCCTGGACGCCTGCGCGGCTCCCGGCGGCAAGACCACCCAGATCGCCCAACTGATGGGTAACGAGGGCGAGATCTGCGCCTGCGACGTAAACCACAAGAAACTGCGCCTGATCAAGGACACCTGCGACCGGCTCGGCATCAATACGGTGCGCACCTTCACCATGGACGCCACCGCTCCCTCTTACGCCGTCAAGGACGTGCTTTTCGACCGGATACTGATCGACGCTCCCTGTTCCGGACTGGGCGTGATTCGGCGCAATCCTGAGGGGAAGTGGTGGAAGTCGCCGGCGGACCTGAACCAGCTCGCGGTGACCCAGTCGGCGATCCTGGAGAACCTGAACGGCTACCTGGCGCCGGGCGGTACGCTGGTCTATGCCACCTGCTCCACCAGCGTGAAGGAGAACGAGAGTGTGCTGGACGCCTTCCTGGCGCGCCACCCGGAATTCCAGGTGGAGGACCTGCGCCCGCTCTTTCCCGGCCTGGCCCCCCTGTTGACGGAGCGCGGTTTCTTCAGGAGCTGGCCGCACCGCGACGGCATGGACGGCTTCTTCGCCGCACGGTTGAAAAAGACCGGGTAGTTACCAGGATAGCCGCTGGCTGCCGATCCGACGCTTCCCATTACCCTATACTCAACCAGGAGTTGCCATGAAAAAGATTGCGCCATCGATACTTTCCGCGGATTTCGCGCGGCTTGGGGAAGAGATCGCAGCCATCGAAGCCGGGGGCGCCGATTACGTCCATGTCGACGTGATGGACGGCCACTTCGTTCCCAACATCACCATCGGTCCCTTGGTGGTCGAGGCAGTACGCCGCGTCACCAAGCTGCCGCTCGACGTGCACCTGATGATCGCCGAGCCGGACCGCTACATCCCCTCGTTTGCGGAGGCGGGTTCCGACATCATCGTGGTTCATGCCGAGGCGACCAACCACCTGCACCGCACCGTGCAGCTCATCAAGTCGCTGGGCAAAAAGGCGGGCGTGTCGCTCAACCCCGCCACCCCGCTCAACGTGCTCGACTACGTGCTGGAGGACCTCGACCTGGTGCTCTTGATGACCGTGAACCCGGGCTTTGGCGGGCAGTCCTTCATCGAGGCATGCATCCCGAAGATCCAGGCGCTGCGCGCCATCATGGACCGGCGCGGTGTCGAGGCGGAACTCGAGGTGGACGGCGGGGTGAAGGTCGACAACATCGCCCGCATAGCCCACGCCGGCGCCGACGTCTTCGTGGCAGGTAGCGCCGTGTTCAACAGCCCGGACTACGCGGCGACCATCGGTGAGCTGAAGCGGCGGGCCAAGGAGCCGATGCTCTGAACCAAGCCGATGCCAAAGAGCCGGTCTACCGCGATCCGGCGCTGATCCGTGAGAAGCTGAAGGCCGCGCTCGCTGCGCGCCGGCGGGTGCCGATGGACGACGGACCGGTCCCGGCGGCAGTCCTGGTGCCGCTTTTCCTGAAGGATGGCGAGATCCACATCCTCTTCACCAAAAGGACCCCGCACTTAACCCACCACTCCGGCGAGATCTCCTTTCCTGGCGGCAGGTGCGAGCCAGAAGACAGAGATTCGGTCGACACGGCGCTGCGCGAGACCTGGGAGGAGATCGGCATCCGGCCCGAGGACGTGGAGGTGCTGGGGGAGCTGGATGACCGTCACTCCCTGCACAACTACCGTGTCACTCCGGTGGTGGGGATCTTCCCGGCAGGATATCAGCTTACGGTGAACGATGCCGAGATCGAGCGCATCATCGAGGTGCCGCTTTCCCACTTCGGAAAGCCGGGCGTCTACCGGTGCGAGGACTGGCAGTGGCAGGGGAAGCGGCGCGCCATGCACTTCTACATGCATGGCGAGGACGAGATTTGGGGGCTGACTGCGCGGATACTGAAGCAGTTCCTGGACGTCCTGCACGACAAGGAAGACGTCGGCGAAGCGGAGTTCAGCAGGCCCGTCGATTTCAGCTATCCGCCCAACGACTGACGGGCGCTATCGAAAAAGTACCGAAAGGGCGAACTCTGTGTTCGCCTTTTTTGTTTTTAGAATCCGAGGAGGCGCGGGTAGGGGCAGAGCGGGCGCAGCGGGCAGCCGTCGCAGAGCGGCTTTTTGCGGCAGTGCTGTTTGCAGTGCTCGACGATGAGGGCGTGGTACTCGTTGAAAAGGTAGCGGTCTTCGGGGAGAGCGTCCATGAACAGGGCGCGCACCTCCTCGTAGCTGTCCGTCTCCCGTACCAGGCCGAGCCTGGAGAAGAGCCTTTTGGTGTAGGCGTCGACGACGAACGTGGGCTTTGCGCCGGCGTAGAGCAGGATCGAATCGCAGGTCTCCCGTCCGATGCCGCGCACCGCGAGGAGCTTCTCCCGCAGCACCCGCCAGTCGCCGTCGAACATCGCCTCCAGGTTGCCGTGGTCCTTAAGCACCCAGCCGATGAACTCCTTGAGCCGGTCGCTCTTCACGTTGAAGAAGCCGCTCGGGCGAATGAGGTCCGCCAGGCGCGCCTCCTCGAGTTCCCAGAGGGCCTCCGGCGAGAGGAGCCCTTCCCGCCTGAGGTTTGCGATGGCCTTTTCGACGTTGAGCCAGTTGGTGTTTTGGGTGAGGATGGCGCCGACGCAGACCTCGAACGGTGTCTCGGCCGGCCACCAGTTGAGCGCGCCGTAACGCTGAAAGAGGAGGTCGAAGACCTCCATGAGGCAGTTCTGCCGGGGAGCCTGCGGCAAGGGTGTTGTACCTTTTTGGTTGGTTGCTTTTTTGGGGGGGCTTCATGGCTGATTCGACCGATTCGACCGATTCGACCGATTATTCGGCGTCCTCAAGGTACTCGCGCGAATACCTCACATAGTTGCCTGCCGAGCGGCCCAGCCAGGCGACCTCGTCGGGGGTGAGGTCGCGCTTGTACTTCGCCGGTGCGCCGACCCACAGCGTCCCCGGGGGAATAACCGTCCCCTCGGTCACCAGGGCGCGCGCTCCCACCAGGGCTCCTTTGCCGACCACCGCCTTGTCCATGACCATGGCCTGCATGCCGATGAATGCGCCATCCTCGATGGTGCAGCCATGCAGGGTGACGCTGTGCCCCACGGTAACGTCGTTGCCGATGATAAGCGGCGCGCCCGGATCCGCAGCGTTCTTCTTGTGGGTCACGTGCAGCATGGAGAGATCCTGGATGTTGCTGCGGTCGCCGATGGTGATGAAGTTCACGTCGCCGCGCACCACGCAGTTGTACCAGATGCTTGCCTCTTTGCCGATGCTGACCTCGCCGATGACGACGGCCCCTTCGGCGATGAAGGCGGACTCGTCTATTTTGGGGGCGATCCCCTTGAAGGAACGAATCATGTTTGTGCTCCTGTAAGCTTTGGGCTAAACGAAGGGGTCAGTCCCGGGGGATGGCGAGCATGCGGTCGAGCGCGCGTTTGGCGGGTACCCTGATCTCCTCGGGTACCTTCACCACGGGCTGCATGGTGCTGAGCGCCTCCAGCACGTCTTCGAGCGAGGTGAGCTTCATGTTCGGGCAGACCAGGGCAGGGGAGGCCAGAATGAACTCTTTCTCCGGGTTTTCCTGCCGAAGCCGCCACAGGATGCCGGCCTCGGTCCCGATGATGAAGCGCCGGGCGCTGCTTTTCCTGCAGTAGTCGTACATCCCGGTGGTCGAGCAGACGTGGTCGGCCAGGGCGACCACTGCGGGGTTGCACTCGGGATGGCAGACGAAAGGGGCATCCGGATTGTTCTGTTTGAGCTCCCGGACCACCTCGGGGCGCAGCCGCTCGTGGGTCGGGCAGTATCCCTCCCACAGGTGGAAGCGCTTCTTGGTGAAGCCCGCCACGTAGCCACCCAGGTTGCGGTCCGGCGCGAAGATAATCTCGTCGGCCTCCAGGGACTGCACCACCTTGACCGCGTTGGCCGAAGTGCAGCAGATGTCGCTCTCGGCCTTCACTGCGGCCGAGGAGTTCACGTAGGTCACCACCGGCACGCCGGGGAGCTTGGCCTTCAGCTCGCGCAGCGCCTCCACCGACACCATGTCGGCCATCGGGCAACCGGCGTCCAACCGCGGCAGGAGCACGGTCTTCTCCGGCGCCAGGATCGAGGCGGATTCCGCCATGAAATGCACGCCGCAAAACACGATGACATCGGCGTCGGTCTTGGCCGCCTCGATGGAAAGGGCCAGCGAATCCCCGGTGATGTCCGCCAGTTCCTGCACCTCGTCACGCATGTAGTTATGTGCAAGGAGCACGGCATTGCGCTCCTTGAGAAGTCTCTTGATTTCAGTTTGAACTGAATGCTGCTCCATGTGCCATCACCACCAGAGGTTTGATTTAAGAAGCTGAATCCACTGTAAACAGAACCGATAGTAGACAATGTTAAGGATCATGTCAAACCCTTTGAGCCCGCGGATAACCACGCTTGACACCGGAGAGCAAAACCTCTATTATTTTTTCTAACTTTTTTGATCCAACTGCGGAAGATAGCACAGATAAAGCGAGGTAGCAGATATGTTTGGAATCGGGATGCCGGAATTGATAATCATCATGGTCATCGCTCTTATAGTGATAGGCCCTCAGAAGCTCCCGGACCTCGCCAAATCGCTTGGCAAGGGACTCGCCGAATTCAAAAAGGCAACCGATGACTTCAAACAGAGCATCGACGCCGAGACGAGGACCGCCGAGGAGAAGGAGCACCTGGCAAAGCTCGCTGAGGCCAAGGCGAAGGCCGAGGAAGAGCGCCTGAAGGAAGCCGAGGAGCTGAGGGCCAAGGTGGAAGGCACTGCCGCCCCCGCCGAGGAGCCAAAGGTGGCTGCGGCTGCCACTGCTGCCGCCGCAACAGCGGCAACGGTCGAACCGGAGAAAAAGCCGGCCTAGCCGATGCAGTGCTTGTCGAAGAAGGCGGGGTGACCCGCCTTCTTTATTTTGACACGAAGCCGGGTAATCGCGCGGCCGACGACCACGCTGCCAGCCGTCCTCAGTCATGTCGCAGTATCCCCCCGCTGTAAGTTCCCGAAGTTTCTGCTTCGCCCCCACTAGGAAAACGGCAAAAGACGGGTATAGTAATACCTTTCCGTTCTAACCGGGGTCGCGTCATGTTCAACTGGTTTGGCAAGAAACAAATAGAGAAAGTCGAGTTTCCCGACAACGAGGCGGCTTTCGCCCATGCCTGCAGCCTCGGCTACCGCCCCCTGGTCGGCGCACTGATCCCTGCCCTGGTGCAGGAGGAGGGCGAGCGCGGCAGCGACGGGGAACACACCTATCTGATCAGGCTGGCCGCAGCCGGCGGCGACCGGACCTTCTGGACCTCCACCCTCAAGGGCGCCAAGGGTCTCCCGGCAGCGGGCGACCTGGTCGGCTTCCGCATCGTCATGATCGCCTCCGACCTCCCCGATGACGCCAACCTGATCGGCTACCTCGCCTGCCGCCTGGATCCGGTGCTGGTCATCGGGAAAGGGTGGCTCACCTCTCAGATCTACACCCCCGACAACCTGAAGCCCGCGCTCCGCTTCTAGGCGGGCCTACACATGGACTGGCTTCCAATGAACAACCGAAAACGCAAGTCGCCTGGGCCACTTGGCTCAAATGAAAAGAGGCAGCCTCCTTGGATCAAGGAGGCTGCCTCGCTATTGGGGCGGCGGAAGAGTCGGTTGTTGAACCGTTACTCGCCGGATCTCATGGTGAGCGTCACCGGAACGGGATCGGACTCCCAGGTCACTTCTGGATAGAGTGATTTGTCGAGGCGCAGATAGGTGCCGTCGACACCGGTCTCCGCCCACCAGCACTCGGTCCCCTTGATGGGGAGCTTGTCGAACAGGTAGAGGTCGTTGTTTTTATCTCTGGCAAGGAACATGTCGGAACTCCTTTGGTTTATTAGGTGTCGAGATACCGGCTCCCGCTGCGGCTGCTGGCTGCCCGGGTGCCGCAGCGGCGGCACGAGCGGCTTTCCGCAGTTCTCCTTCCCCTATTTCGCGCGCAGCTTTTCGCGGGCGATCTTCGCCTCTTCGGACTTCGGGAATTCCTCGGTCAGCTTCTTGAAGATGTAGAGCGAACTCTTGTTGTCGCCGATCTCCTTGAACGCCATCCCCTGTTTCAGCATGGCAGCCGGGACCTTGTCCTTCTCGGGGAAGTTCTTGATCACCTCCTGAAACTCAAGGATCGCCTGCTCGAAGTTCTTCTCGCTGTAGTAGCTCTCTCCCATCCAGTAGTGGGCGTTAGCCGCCAGCTTGTGCTTCGGGTGCTGGTCCAGGAACTTTGAGAAGATTTCGCGGGCCTTGGCGGTGTCGCCGGACTTCATGGCGTCTAAGCCCTGCTGGTACATCCCCTCGGGGGTGGGCGGCGGCTCGGCCGCTTTCTTCTGCTGATCCGCCAGTCCTTGCTCCAGCTTGGTCAGCCGGTCTTCCAGAAGGGCCAGGCGTTTCCCGGTGTCCTCTTTCAGAAGCGCCAGATCATCGGCAGGACGCTGCGCCTGGATCCTCAGGTCGTCCACCTTGCCCGTCAGGAGCTGCATATCCACCCGGGCGCTGTCGAGCGTCGCCTGCAGGTCGGCACCTCCCTTGCGGATCGAGGCCATCTCTTTCTGGTACCCCTCGACTTCGCGCTGCAACGCCTCCAGGTGTTCGCGGTTGCCGGCCAGCGACTTCTCGACACCTTCCTTCACCTCGCCACGAACGTCGCCCAGCCCCTTCTCGATGCTGTAGATGCGGTTTTTCATCTCATCCGAGTCGCGGCGCACCGACTCGAGGTCGGTTTGGCTGGCACAACCTGCCAGCAACATCATCGTCAAGGAAACCAGTACGACCCTGCCTGACTGCATGACTACCCTCCACGTTTGTTGATCCAACCGGGTGCGAAAAAAAGGAGCCCTCAGGCTCCTTTTAGTGTGGTGCATGTTGCGGTTATTTTACGATGACGAATTCGTCCCTTCTGTTCTTGGACCAGGCAGCCTCATCGTGCCCCGGGTCGACCGGCTTCTCCTCGCCGTAGCTAATGATGGAGATGCGCTCCGACTTGACGCCCAGGTTGACCAGGTAATCGCGGGCCGCCTTGGCCCTTCTCTCGCCCAGTGCCAGGTTGTACTCGTCGGAGCCGCGCTCGTCGCAGTTCCCCTCGATCCTCACGTTGACGCCTGGCTGTTTGGCCAAGAGGTCAGCGTTTTTGGTAAGGGCGTTGCGGGACTCGTCCGAGAGGGCGGCGGAGTCGAAGTTGAAATAGACCTTCTGCAATTCACTCGCGAGGTCGATTGCCGGCTGGGCTGCGCCCTCTTTTGCCGTCTCCGGCTTAATGGCGGCCTCCTGGGCCGGGGTCTCGGCGACCGGCTGCGACGGAGTCTTCTGAGACTCTGTCAGCGGAGCCTGGGGGGGGACCACCTGCGTCGTAGAAACCTGCTCTTCGGGCTTGACCGTGTCCTTCTTGGCACAACCACCCGACACGACTGCAGCAAAACAAAGGACTACGAGGCATCCGAAAATTTTCTTGTTCATTCCCCCACTCCTTTTGATGGATGAAATAGGGCACCTGCCAAAGCCAGATGCCTCAATGAAACGGATCAAATTATACCTGTTTTTTTTCGCAACGCAACGACTGTTACCGTTTTTTCACATTAAAATTACCAGGCGGCTGACCAGGTGGGGTGGGATTCGTTTACCCTGCCGCGCGAGACCCTGGTCTGGCCGCTGCCGTCGGCGCGCATCACGTAGATGCCGTCGCCGCCGTCGCGGGTCGAGGAGAACACGATGAAGCGCCCGTCCGGCGACCAGCGCGGGTGTTCGTTGCTCCCGGTCGAGGTGAGCTGGGCGTCCTGTGAGCCGTCCGGGTTGATGGCGTGGATCTGGAAACCGCCCCCCTCTTGGCGGGCGTACGCGATACGGTCACCTTTGGGCGACCAGCGCGGCGTCACGTTGTAGGCGCCGGAGGTGGTGAGGCGCCTGACGTCGGAGCCGTCGGCATTCATGATAAAGAGCTGGGGCTTGCCGAGCCGGTCCGAGACGAAGGCCAGCTTTTTCCCGTCGGGGGACCAGGCGGGCGAGACGTCGATGGCGTGGCTGCGGGTGAGCCGCGCGAGTTCCTTGCCGTCCTTGGCGATCAGGTAGATTTCGGAGTTGCCGTCCTTCGACAGCACCATGGCGATCCGGTTGCCGTCCGGGGCGAAGCTCGCCATGGCGTTGAGGCCGGTGCGTCCCGAGATGCGCGCCTCCGCCCCGGTGAAGAGTTCGCGCCGGTACAGGTCAGGGTTTCCCTTCTTGTAGGAGGTGTAGATGATCTCGCGGCCGGAGGGGGCAAAGTCAGGGTTCAGGTTGATGGAGCCGTTGTTGGTGACCCGCTGCGGGTTGCGACCGTCGTAGTCCATGACGAAGATCTCCTTGTTGCCGGAGAGCTTGCTGACGAAGGCGATCTTGCCGGTGAAGGGACCCTTCTGGCCGGTGCGCGCCCTGAGCACCTCGTCGGAAAAGGCGTGTCCCATGCGGCGCAGGTCCTTCATGCCGCCGGTGTAGCGCTTGGCGGCCAGGTCCCGGTTCAGGACGGGGTCGAAGAGGCGGCACTCCAGGGTGAAGCTTTTGCCGTTAACCCCGTAGGCCGTCTTCAGGACCAGGTCGGCGCCCGCGGCACCCGCCTCGGGAGGCGCGACGTTGAAAGGGCCGGCCAGCGTCAGGTCGAAGGAAAAAAGCTCGACCAGCTCGCGCGCCACCTCGGGCTGGGCCGCGCCGGAAAGGAGCGTGGCCGGTGCCAGGTAGAGCTGCTGCTTGCGTGCGGCGGGAGCCGTCACGTCGAGGAACTGTTCGGCTGCACCCAAAAGCTGCGGAGGCAGCAGGATGAGCAGGCATAAAAGGATGATTCTCATGGTAAACCGACCCCTTCCGGCTTGAATCGAAACACGCGTTCGAACGGTACGCCGCCCGGCGGCGGTTTGAAATTGCGGCCCGCGAGTGTCACCGCCCGCGATACCGCCTCGTCGAAGACCGGGTCGCCGGACTTCTTCTCGACGCGGTAGTTGGAGATGCGCCCGTCGGTCCCGACGGTGATCCGCACCAGGGTTTGCGGCGCGCCGGTCTGGGCGGCGATCACGTCCCTGAAGGCGTCCTTGAGCCGCGATTGCAGATAGGCCCCGTAGTCGCTGCCGGCCTGGGTTCCCTTGGCTCCCGGCATGCCCACGGTCTTGTTCGCGCCACTCCCCTTGCGCAGCCGGGCCAACACGTCGGCCTGGCGCCGCTCCTCGGCCTGCCGCTCGAGTTTCGCCAGGCGCTCGTCGAGAGCCTTCTCTTCGGCTGCCGGAGTCGCGGACTTCCCTTTGGCTGGCGCGGGGAGTTTGACTTTGGGTTTGGCCTGGGGGACCACCATGGCAGCGGCGGGAGGGGTGACCGGGGCGGCCGGCGGAGCGGAGGTTTCTGCCGCGGGTGCCGGGGTGCCGGCCTGGGGCGAGGCGACCGGAAGGGTCACCATGTCGACATAGGTGACCTGTTCTTCAGACGGGCGTAAGACCGAGGCCTGGTTGAACCAGATGATGAGTGAAAAGATACCCAGGTGACAGATAAAGGAGAGCGTGAACATCCCCCCCGGTCCCGGGTATCTCCTGCCCTTAGTTATCATTTCCGCTGGGGGGACTCCGTTACCATGCCGAGCCGCTCGACGCCGGCACCCTTGATCTGTGCCATGACCCGTACCACCTCACCGTAGGGGACCGAGCTGTCCGCCTTCAGGAAGACCTCGCGCTTTTCGCGCCCGGCCAGCATGGTGTTGAGCTTCTCCTTCAGGGCGTCGCCCTGCACTTCCGTTGTGTTGATGAAGGTCCTGCCGCTCTTCTCGACAGAAACCACCAGCGTGTCTTCCTTGGGGGCGAGCGACTTGGTCTCCGCCTTGGGAAGGTTCACCTGGACCCCCTGCTGCATCATGGGCGCGGTGACCATGAAGATCACCAGGAGCACCAGCATGACGTCAACCAGCGGGGTGACGTTGATCTGCGACATGGTGCCGCGGTCGCCGTTATCCCTGTTGCCGAACTCCATGAGTTATCTCCCCGCGAAGTTGCGCTGCACGATGTTGAGGAACTCGGTCGAGAAGCTGTCCATCTCGGAGATGAGCACCTTGATCTTGTGCTGGAAATGGTTGTACCCCATGACCGCGGGGATTGCCGCGACCAGGCCGATGGCGGTGGCGATGAGCGCCTCGGCGATGCCGGGGGCGACCACGGCCAGGGAGGCCGATCCGGACTGCCCGATCTTCTCGAAGGCGGTCATGATGCCCCAGACCGTGCCGAACAGTCCGATGAAGGGGGCGGTGGCGCCGGTGGTAGCCAGGAAGGTGAGGTACTTCTCCAGGCGGGTGATCTCGGTGGTGGTGGCGCGGCGCAGCGAGCGGGCGATGTTGTCCACGCCGCCCAGGTCGGTGCTGATGATGCTGGGATCCGCCTTCTCTTCGACCTTCTCCTGCAGCTTTTTCAGCTCGGCGTACCCTTCCTGGAACAGGACGGCAAGCGGCGAGTTATCGAAACGGTCCAGTTGCGAGCTGATGGCGTCGAAGCGCTTGGCCTTCCAGAAGAACTCAAGGAAGCGCTCCGAGGCGCCGTTGGCGCGGTACACCTGCAGCAGCTTGTAGAAGATGATCCCCCAGGAGACCACCGAGAAGTAGAGCAGCACGAACAGCACGATTTTTACGACCAGGCCGGTCGAAGCGAATATACCCAAGGGACGTACCTCCGGTTAGATTACAGTCGATCCGAAAAAATATGCTTTACTCAGGGCGAAGTCAACAGGAAAGCGCGCTTAACTGCCGCGTCCTCAGTAGCAATCGGGCCTTCTGTCCCTAAGGCAGGTGATGCTGGCGCGCCAGCTTTCCATGGCGGCCGCCTCGAGCGTGGCTTCCAGCTCGCAGCTCTCGTAGCCGCCCTGGGCGAGGATCTCCCCCTTGGGGCCGAGGATCAGGCTTCCCCCGAAGAAGTCGAGCTTGCCGACCACGCCGCAGCAGTTGGCGGCGACGATGAAGAGCTGGTTTTCGATGGCGCGCCCCCGCAGGAGGGTGTGCCAGTGGTCGTCGCGCGGCTTGGGCCACTCCCCCGGCACCACGATGATCTCGGCCCCCTCCAGGGTGAGCCGGCGGGCGAGTTCCGGGAAACGGAGGTCGTAGCAGATCATCATGCCGATCTTGCCGATGCTGGTCTCGACGACCACGGCGCGGTCGCCGCTGTCGAGCGAGCGGTCCTCACCCATGAGCGAGAAGAGGTGCAGCTTTCGGTAGCTCCCCGCAAGCCTGCCCCGGTCCACCAGGTAGGCGGTGTTGTAGACTTTGTCCCCATGCGGTTCGGGGAGGCTGCCGACGATCACCATGTTGAATTCGCGGGAGAGCCCTTCCAGTTCCCGCACCAGTTCCGGCGTGCGCTGGGCCAGCTGGTTCAACTCGCGGTAGGCGAAGCCGCAGCTCCACATCTCCGGCAGCACGGCGAGTTCGACCCCGTGCTGTGCCAGGCGCGCAAGCGCCCCCTTCACGTGCGCCAGGTTGGCGTCGACGTCCCCAAGCGCGATGGTGAACTGGACCGCGGCCGCCTTGACAGTAGTTTGCATGTGTCCCCCTTGAGGTTCCGATACGGCAAAGCCGAAGTTTAATCCGACACGTTGCGGATTTCAAGAAAGATTACGGTGAGTGTGGTGTGGCGCATTTTGGTGACAACGGGTGACGCAATCTGGTAGAGAATAGGGTGTACGCGTCGAGATACCAAAAACTTCAACGCAAGCGTTGAGGACATCATCTTTTTATACCGGGGTCTTATTAAACTATGCCTATCGGCCTCTACATACATTTTCCCTTCTGCCTCAAGAAGTGCCTCTACTGCGACTTCAACTCGGCTGCGTCGACCGTGGCCGTCCGGGCGGAGTACCCGAAGCTTTTGCTGAAGGAGATGGAACTCAGGCAGGCGCTTTTGCCGGCTCCGGTCCGATCCGGAACTCTCTACTTCGGCGGCGGCACTCCGTCGCTCATGACGCCCGGGCAGGTGGGGAGCTTGATCGAGGCGGCGGTTGCGCGTTTCGGGCTCGAACCGGACGCCGAAGTGACCCTGGAGGCGAACCCCGGCACCCTCACCCCCGCAACGCTTGCCGGTTACCGCGCGGCCGGCGTGAACCGCATCTCCTTGGGGATTCAGTCCTTCGAGGACCGCCTGCTGGAACTCCTCGGACGGGTCCACTCCAAAGAGGAGGCGCTGTCCGCCTTTGACGCCGCACGCGCAGCAGGTTTCGACAATATAAGTATCGACCTGATGCACTCCCTGCCCGGCCAGTCACCCCGCCAGTGGCGCGAGGCGCTTGCCCGGGCGATCGCCCTCTCCCCCGAGCACATCTCGGCTTACGCGCTGTCGGTGGAGGATGCCACGCCATTCGCGGAACTCTTCGAGGCGGGACGACTGCCGCTTCCGGAGGAAGACGAGGCCGCGGAGATGTTCGAGGCCACTGCCGAGGTTTTGGAGGGGGCCGGGTACCTGCACTACGAGATCTCCAATTTCGCCCGTCCCGGGCGCAGCTCGCGCCACAACGGCGCCTACTGGAACCGCACGAGCTACCTCGGCTTCGGGGCCGGCGCGCACTCGTTCTGGAACGACAACGGGCTCGGTGAGCGCTGGTGCAATGCCGAAGCCGCAGACGAGTACCGGGAAGCCATCGCAGCGGGACGCATCCCGCAGCGGGAACGTGAAGCTCTCACCCTGGACCAGGCCATATCCGAATGCTTTTTCCTGGGACTCCGGGTGCTCTCCCCCGGCCTCGACCTGGCCGCTCTGGAGACTCTCTACGGGAACGAGGCCCTGGCCCCGCGCCTGGCCGAGGTGGAGCGCCTGGTCGAAAGCGGCGCCCTTAAAAGGGAAGGGCGCCGGGTGCGCCTCGCGCCGGAATCCGTCATCGTCGCCAACAGCATCTTCTCCCGGTTCCTGTGAGGAAACCGGTGCCCTCCCCGCAAGGGCCTGCCAGCCCAGCGCTGGGTTCATATAAGGGCAGCAACTAGTTTCCCCTCGCCACCTTCTCGCCCGCCGCATGACCTGCCAAACTCTCTCAGAGAACCCCTTGACAAAGGTGAGGACCGTTGCTAACTTAGGCTCGTTAGCACTCGAAGTTTTTGAGTGCTAATGTGCTTTTAGAAGGAGAGATGTATGGCAGAGCAGCTTTCAGATAGGGGCAAGCGGATTCTCGAGGCAGTCATCGAGGACTATATCGCGACTGCCGAGCCCGTTGGAAGCCGGACTATCACGCGCAGCCACGCGCTCGCCCTCTCGCCCGCCACCGTGCGCAACGTCATGTCGGACCTTGAGGAGATGGGCTTTCTGACCTCGCCCCATACCTCGGCCGGCAGGATCCCGACCGACAAGGCCTATCGCCTCTACGTCAACTCCATCCTCGAGGTGAAGAACCTCACCAGGGACAACCAGGAGGAGATCAAGCGGCGCTGCCAGCTGGCAGGAAAGGACATGGCGGAGGTGCTCAAGGAAACCAGCCGCCTGCTCTCATCGACCTCCAGTTACATGGGGGTGGTGCTGGCGCCGCGCTTCGGGGCCAACGTCTTCCGCCAGCTGGAGTTCGTGAAGCTGACCAGCCATCGGATACTCGCCATCCTGATCTCGCAAAACGGCGCGGTGCAGAACCGGCTGATCGAGACCAGTCACGAACTGAACCAGGAAGACCTGGTCCGCATGGCCAACTACCTGAACGAGCAGCTTCAGGGGCTCACCATCTCCCAGGTGCGGGAGCGGCTCTTGTCCGAGATGCAAAGCGAAAAGGTGCGCTACGACGCCCTGATGGCCCAGGCCATCGAACTCTCGGAAGTGACCCTGGGCAGCGACGACCGCGAGCTCTTCCTGGAGGGGCAGGCGAGCTTCCTGGAACAGCCCGAGTTCGCCGATGCCGGGAAGATGCGGGAGATATTCCGCGCCTTCGAGAGCAAGGGAGTGATCCTCGACCTCCTGGACCGCGCCATGCAGGCCGAAGGCGTGCAGATTTTCATAGGCTCCGAGTCCCACCTTTTGAATATGGAGGGGATGAGCCTGATCACCTCAACCTACATGACCGGCAAGGATACCGTCGGCGTGCTCGGCGTCATCGGACCGACCCGCATGGGATACGGCCGGGTGATACCGATCGTCGACTACACTGCCAAATTGATAAGCCGTCTGCTGGAAAGCGAGTAGGCGCCACAAAGGAGAGAGTACCCGGATGGACATCAAGAAAAAGCACGGCACGAACCAGCACCAGGAGCCGAAGAAGGACGAGGCAGGCCAGGACCACGTGGAGCTTTCGGCTCCAGCCAGCGACGCGGAGCGGATCAAGGAACTGGAGGAGGCGCTGGCAGCCAAGGGCCTCGAATCGGCAGCCAACTGGGACAAGTTCCTGCGTGAGCGGGCCGACCTGGAAAACTACCGGAAAAGGGTGCAAAAGGAGAAGGAGGAGATCCTCAAGTACGGCAACGAGTCGATCATCCTCGAGGTGCTCCCGGCTCTCGATAACATGGAACGCGCCATCGCCCACGCCTCGGAAGAGGGGCTCACCGCCATCATCGAGGGGGTGAAGCTTACCGCCTCCATGCTGCAGGGCGCCCTGAAGAAGTTCGGCGTGACGCCCCTGGAAAGCAGCCCGGGGACCCCGTTCGATCCTTCCTTCCATCAGGCGATGGCCCAGGTCGAGAGCGCGGACCAGGAGCCCAACACCGTGGTGTCCGAGTACCAGAAAGGCTATCTCTTGAACGACCGCCTGCTGCGTCCCGCCATGGTGACGGTGGCGATTCCGCCGAAGAGCGAGTAACCCGGCCCCCTCCCTTGACGGGAGGGGGCCGGGGGGTGGGTGAAGCAGCCACCAGCACGGTATTGCCCAGGCAGCTTCCCCCTCACCCCGCCCCTCCTTCGCCAAGGCTGCGGCGGCCAAGCCCTCCCCCGCCAGGGGGGAGGGAGAGCCGAAAAGAGTCTGTCCTGGTTTCAGCTGGTTGCAGCTTTTCGGGGCCGCTCGCGCCGCCGGCTCTCGGTAGGAGTTGTTCGCTTTGCGAACTTTTTTTCCGCTCCCCCTTGTTTTTTCGCGGGGAGATGACTAGGTTTCTGACACAGTTACCATACAGGGAGGATCAATCAACATGAGCAAAGTGATAGGAATCGACCTCGGAACCACCAACTCCTGCGTAGCAGTGATGGAAGGTGGGGAGCCGGTTGTCATAGCGAACGCGGAAGGTAGCCGCACCACGCCGTCCATGATAGCTTTCGCAGAAAGCGGCGAGCGTCTGGTGGGCCAGCAGGCCAAGCGCCAGGCGGTCACCAACCCGGAGAACACCCTGTACGCCATCAAGCGTCTCATCGGGCGCAAGTTCGAAACCGACGCGGTGAAACGCGACATCGCCATCTCGCCGTTCAAGATCGTCAAGGCCGACAACGCCGATGCCTGGGTCGAGGTGCGCGGCCAGAAGTACTCCCCGCCCGAAATCTCCGCGATGGTGCTGCAGAAGATGAAAAAAACCGCCGAAGACTACCTGGGGGAGACGGTGACCGACGCGGTCATCACCGTCCCGGCTTACTTCGACGACTCGCAGCGCCAAGCCACCAAGGACGCCGGCAAGATCGCGGGCCTCAACGTCCTGCGCATCATCAACGAGCCGACCGCCGCAGCGCTTGCCTACGGCCTCGACAAGAAGAAGGACGAGAAGATCGCCGTGTTCGACCTGGGCGGCGGTACCTTCGATATCTCCATCCTGGAACTGGGCGAAGGGGTCTTCGAGGTGAAGTCCACCAACGGCGACACCTTCCTGGGCGGCGAGGACTTCGACCAGAAGATCATCGACCATATCGCCGACGAGTTCAAGAAGGACCAGGGGATCGACCTCAGGGGCGACAAGATGGCGCTGCAGAGGCTGAAAGAGGCCGGCGAGAAGGCGAAATGCGAACTCTCCACCTCGCTTGAGACCGACATCAACCTGCCGTTCATCACCGCCGACGCCTCCGGTCCGAAACACCTGACCATGAAGCTCACCCGCGCCAAGCTGGAGAGCATCTGCGCCGAGCTGATCGCCAAGCTGGAAGGCCCCTGCCGTACCGCGCTGAAGGACGCCGGGCTGTCGCCGTCGGACATCGACGAGGTCATCCTGGTGGGCGGCATGACCCGCATGCCGATCGTGCAGAAGAAGGTGCAGGACATCTTCGGCAAGGTCCCCAACCGCGGCGTCAACCCGGACGAGGTGGTCGCCATCGGCGCCGCCATCCAGGGTGGCGTTTTGCGCGGCGACGTGAAAGACGTGCTCCTGCTCGACGTCACCCCGCTTTCCCTGGGCATCGAGACCCTGGGCGGCGTCTTGACCAAGCTGATCGAGAAGAACTCCACCATCCCGTGCCGCAAGTCCCAGGTGTTCTCCACCGCGGCCGACAACCAGCCGGCCGTCAGCATCCACGTGCTGCAGGGCGAGCGGGAGATGGCAGCCGACAACAAGACCCTGGGCAACTTCGAACTCGCCGGCATCCCGAGCGCACCGCGCGGCGTACCGCAGATCGAGGTGACCTTCGACATCGACGCCAACGGCATCGTTCACGTCTCGGCGAAAGACCTGGGGACCGGCAAAGAGCAGTCCATCAGGATCACCGCTTCCTCCGGCCTCTCCAAGGAAGAGGTGGAGAAGATGGTGCGCGAGGCGGAATCCCACGCGTCCGAGGACAAGAAGAAGCGCGAGCTGATCGAGGCGAAGAACCAGGGGGACAACCTGATCTACACTACCGAGAAATCGCTCACCGAGTTCGGCGACAAGATCGACGCCTCCGAGAAGGCGAAAATCGAGGAAGGCATCGCGGCCCTCAAGAAAGCGCTCGAAGGATCCGATGCGGAAGAGATCAAGAAGGCGAGTGAGTCCCTGATGCAGGCATCCCACAAGCTGGCCGAAGCGGTCTACGCAAAAACCCAGGGTGCCGAGCAGGCTGCAGGCGCCGAGCAGGCTCCGGGCGGCGAGCAGGCCGGCGCTGCCAAGGGCGAAAAGGTAGTCGACGCCGACTTCGAAGAGGTCAAAGACGACAAGAAGTAACCCTTCACGTGAACCCTCTGCCCACCTGCCTCTCCCTCAAACGGGAGGGCAGCCGGGGCTTGGGGTACGGACGAGAGGAACGAAAGATCGAGCGACTCAAAGCTTAACCAAATACCACGATGCAACGGGCAGCGTCTCATGAATAAGAGACGCTGCTCTTTGTGTTAGCAAGGGACATATCTTGGCAAACGGCGATAAACAGGATTACTACGAAACTCTCGAAGTCAACAGAAATGCCTCGGAGACCGAGATCAAGAAGGCGTACCGCCGTCTTGCGGTCAAGTACCACCCGGACAAGAACGCGGGAGACAAGGCGAGCGAGGACAAGTTCAAGGAGGTCTCGGAAGCGTACGAGGTCCTCTCCGACGCCGAGAAGCGGGCGCGCTACGACCAGTTCGGCCACGCCGCCATGGGCGGCGGCTTTTCCTCCGGCGGCTTCGGCGGCGGCTCGCCCTTCGGCGACATCTTCGGGGACATCTTCGGCGAGGTCTTCGGCGGCGGCAGGCAGAAGGCGGGACGCGGCAGGCGCGGCGACGACCTGCAGTACAACCTGGAGGTGACCTTCGAGGAGGCCGCCTTCGGCGTCGAAAAGAAGATCGACATCCCCTACGCCAAGCGCTGCGAAGCGTGCGGCGGTTCCGGCGCCAAAGCCGGCACCACTCCCAAAACCTGCCCCACCTGCCAGGGTGCCGGTCAGATGCGCTTCCAGCAGGGCTTTTTCAGCGTCTCCAAGACCTGTTCGCACTGCAACGGCGAAGGGCGCGTGGTGGAGCATCCCTGCCCGAGCTGCCGGGGCGCCGGCACGGTGCGCGACAAGAAGACCATATCGGTTAAGGTGCCTGCGGGCGTCGAGACCGGGATCCGTCTGAAACTCTCCGGCGAGGGTGGCCAGGGGGCCAAGGGAGGCGGCAACGGCGACCTCTACGTGGCGCTCAGCGTGCGCGAACACTCCCTCTTCCGTCGCGAGGACAACGACGTCATCTGCGAGATCCCGATCAGCTTCACCCAGGCGGCCCTTGGCTGCGAGATCGAGGTGCCGACCCTGGACGGCAAGGTTAACATGAAGATTCCCGAGGGGACCCAGTCGGGCGCCATGTTCCGGATGCGCGGCAAGGGCGTCCCGGCGCTGCAGGGGTACGGCCGCGGCGACCACCTGGTGGTGGCGAAGGTGGAAACTCCGACCAACCTCAACAGGCAGCAGCGCGAGCTGTTGGAGGAACTGGCGCGGATCAGCGGCGAGGACGTCAATCCGATGGGGAAAAACTTCTTCTCCAAGGTGATGGACCTCTTCAACTGATGCGGGCCTGCGCCAGGGGGATCATCTTGGTTCTGCTGGCGCTTCAGTTGGGCGCCCTCCCGGCCCGGGCCGAGATCCGCACCCCCGAGCCGCAGCTTCTGGAAAACGGCGCCTACCGCTCCGCACTCATAACTCATATCCGTACTGCTAAAAGGCGCATAATCTGCGCCTTTTATCTTTTCCGGATTACCGACGCTCCCGGGAACCTGCCGCGTGCCGTGGCGGGCGAGCTGATCGCGGCCCAGCGGCGCGGCGTCGATGTCACGGTGATCCTCGAGGCGGGGAAACAGGTGGCTAAAGAGAACCGGACCGCCACGCGTCTCCTTGCACAGGGAGGCGTGCGGGTGGTATTCGGCCCGGCCGGGGTCACCACCCACGCGAAGGCCGTAAGTATCGACGACCGCTACGTCCTGATAGGCAGCCACAACCTCACCCAGTCCGCCCTGGCCCGCAACAACGAGCTCTCCCTGCTGGTCGATTCGCCACGGCTTGCCGCCCGGATGCGCAGCTATTTGGAGCGGCTCAGGTAAACGGGGGCGGAGCGCCTTAAGCCTCTTTGGGGAGGCGGAACGCGCCACCATGTCGCAACTGGCGGCTTCACCCACCCCATGACCCCCTCCCGCCAAGGGAGGGGGACACTGCTCGGGCCGAAACTTTATGGAATTTTTATACTCTCTTTAAGAGCAGTTTAGAACTATGCACTACTGTAGCCTCATCAACAACCAAGGAGGCTACACAATGAACAAGGCTAAACTGCTGTACGATGTCGCGAGGGTATTGAAGAACAAGGAAAAGATCGACGGCGTTTTGACCAGCCACGTCCAAAAGGACCAGGAAGAGGTATTCTCGCTGCGCAACCAGTTCGCCAAGGACGGGTCGGTTGCCAGCACCAACGTGACCTGCGAAGTGACTCTGGAAGGGAAAAAGATCAAGCGGGAAAGCTTCACCGAGTTCTCGGGCTCCGGCCCGTGCTGCCACGGCGACCACCTGCGCAGGCTCTTCCACCACCGCCACGGCACCGAGGGCGGCAACTGCTGCAAGGGGTTCTTCTCCCGGATCTCCCTGGTGTTCGGTCTCTTCAGCGCGCTTAAGGCCGAGGAAAAGGATGGCGGAGTCATCTTGTCGCTCAACGTGGCGGACGTCCCCGAGGAACTGCAGGCACTGCTGCGCGAGAAGATGAACCACCGGGTCGAGTGCCATGGACGCTGCGGGATCTTCGAAGGCCCCCACACCGTGGAAGCCCTCGGCGGCTTGCTGCTCATCACCTTGAACAGCCAACGCGAGATCGAAAAGGCCTCGCTCCACCTGGACGGCCGGGTCCTCGACCAAAGGGAAGAGTCCCACGTTTTGACGGCGACTGCCGACGTGCAGTTTGCCTGGTAGCAACGATAGGGGGCGGCCGCGCGGCCGCGCGGTGCGCCCCCAGCCGCAATTACCACAGGCACCACTTTCAGGAGTACCAGCGATGAACGGTTATCAGTCCCGGTTGAACAGGTGTGCCGGGAGCGAACGCTGCGAAGGGCTGCAGGAACGGCTGCGCCATATCCACAACCACTTCCACTCCCATCGCCACGAGTTCCGGCAGTACCACCGCTTTTTCCGCTACGCGCGCCCGGTCATCCTGATCTTCAACCTGACCATCCTCTACCTGCTCTTCAACTGGGCCGGGTTCAAGGCGCTCGGCATCTTCTGCGCCGTCCTCATCGCGGTGAAGGAGATCTTCCTGCTCGTCTTCCTGTTGCGCCTGGACAAGCGGATCATCGTGCCCATCGAGCAACTGCGGCAGGGGGTCGACGAAATCGCCAAGGGGAACTACGACGTCAAGGTCGATTGTCCCGCCCCCCATGCCCTCGGGCTCCTGACCGCCTCGTTCAACGAGATGGCGTTCCAGCTCAAACAGGGCGAGGAGCTTAAGGCAGCATACGAGGACAACCGCAAGACCCTGATCGCCAACATCTCGCACGACCTGAAGACCCCGATCACCGCGATCCACGGCCACATCGAGGCCCTCCTGGAAGGGCCGACCCTGCCCGCCGACCGGCAGGAAAAGTACCTCAAGGTGATCCATCACAACGTGGCGTACATGAACCGCCTGATCGACGACCTGTTCCTCTTTTCCAAGCTGGACATGCAGAAGCTGGATTTCCAGTTCGAGCGGATGTCCATCCGGCACTACCTGCGCGACCTTATGGAGGAATACCAGCTGGAGCTGGAGGGGGACGGCGTCGGCTTTACCTACGCGGACCAACTGGAGGGGGACCCGCAGGTGTACCTGGACGGCAAGAGGCTCTTCCAGGCGATCAACAACATCGTGGCGAACGCCAAAGGCCACGGACGCACCAGCGACCTGGCGCTCAAGGTGAGGCTCTACCGCGACGCCGGCGGCATCGCCCTCGACATCGCCGACAACGGGCCGGGCATCCCGCAGGACAAGCTCCCCTACATCTTCGACCGTTTCTACCGGATCGACTCCGAAAGGACCAAGGACCTGGAAAGCACGGGCCTCGGGCTCGCCATCACCCGCGAGTTCGTGCAGGCGCACGGCGGCGAGGTCAGCGTGGTAAGCCAGGAGGGCGCCGGCGCCTGCTTCACGGTGGTTTTGCCGGAGTACGAAGGACCGACGGAAGAGCCATGATAAACGTGCTCATCATCGAGGACGACCTCGACATCGCCGAGCTGGAGCGCGACTACCTGCAGCTGAACGGCTACCACGCCGAGATCGACCAGGACGGCGCATCGGGCCTGAAAAAAGCCCTCTCCGGCCGCTTCGACATCGTTGTGGTCGACCTCATGCTGCCCCACACCGACGGGTTCGAGATCATCCGCGCCATCCGCAAGGACCTGGAGATCCCGGTGGTCGTCGTTTCGGCCAAGGCCGAGGACATCGACAAGATCCGCGGCCTCGACATCGGGGCCGACGACTACCTCACCAAGCCGTTCAGTCCGGCCGAGTTCGTGGCACGCGTCAAGTCCCACCTGAAGCGCTACCAGCGGCTCAAAGGGGAGGGGAGCGCCTCGGAAACCATCCTGCACAAGGGGCTCGAGATCAACACCGCAGCGCGCCAGGTGGTGGTGAACGGCAGGGAGGTCCAGCTCACCACCAAGGAGTACGATCTCCTCGTGTTCCTCGCCTCCCATCCCAACATCGTCTTCACCAAGGACCGCCTGCTGGACGCCGTCTGGGGCAGCGGCTATTTCGGGGATACCGCCACCATCGCCGTCCACATCCAGAAGATCCGCAAGAAGATCGAGGCCGATCCCTCCGAGCCCGCCTACATCGAGACCATCTGGGGCACCGGCTACCGGTTCAACCCCTGACCTGCCGCCTGTTATCTCCTGTCTACCCCCAGTCGCATCGCCCGACATCTGCCGTTGCCCGGCGCCTGCCACCTGCCCACCTGCTGCCTGAATGGCTACCACGTGCGCCGCTCCTCTCCTCTCCCACCTGACCAAGGCTGCTTCACACTAGCACGACTGCTTCACAGTATCCCACCCGGATCCGCGAAACCCTTCAGTAATGCAGCTCCTTTGCTGTAAACGGCGAATGCACTGCAGTTTCACCTTTGTCGCAACTGGTGCCAGAATGACCCGCTTCCATTGCAGCACTAAAGTTTTACCCGAATTTTACCGATACGTTAGGCACATGGCTGTCGACTCCGTTACCTGTGACAATTAGGCATGGTGCCTTGACCGTGCCGGCAAAATTTTGTGCCTGATCTGCGATGAGGTGTAGCCTATGAAAGTCTCCGCGACATCGCTCTGCTGCATGATACTAATGAAATCGCCCTGCCTGCAGTACCTCGACTATTTTAACAAACGGCTCGGCGAGCCGAACCGCAAAGGGGTTCCCGAACAGTTACTGAAAAAGAACCTGGAGCGCTTTAAGGCACAGCAGCCATCGACCACCTATTGAGGTCATTCCCCGTTTAACTTGATACCCTTTTTTGCGAGATGTCTCATGGGAACCCGGCGCAGGTCCATTTCCACCTATTCGTTCCTCACCCTCCTCGGGGCCACTTCACTCATACTGGTAGTCTTCAGTTGCGTCTATTTCACCAACGAACGCTCAGATAGGATGGCCGATCTCAGGTATGATCTGGACAGCTCGACGGCGCAGCTCGCCATCGCGCTGGCGGTTCCGCTGTGGAATGTGGACGAATACCAGGTAAAGGTGCTTTTGGACGGTTACCAGGGGCACCAGGAGGTCTCATCCATCAGGCTGGAGGCGGGCGAGCAGCTCTATACGCGCAGCAAGCAGCGGGATGCCCGGGAACCTGCCGGGTACCGCCTGCTGGGCGACTCGCGGATATTCTGCACCAAGCCGATCGTCTTTTCGGGGACCGAGCTCGGCAAGGTGACGGTCGGGCTGACTACCAGGTACATAAACGAGGACTTCGTCTCCGGTCTGCGGCTCATGCTGCTTTTATTGGCCTGTCTGGACATGGTAATCTGCGTCTGCCTCTATCAGATCCTGAACCGGGCCATCTTACGCCCGCTCAAAAAGCTGGACCGTTTTGCCGGCCTGGTTACCGGCGGCGAAGAGGATAGCAGCGGCCTGGCTGACGAGCGTTTCACGGGGGAGCTGGAAACCCTGCGGACATCGCTACTGGCGATGGTGAAGACCTTGAACCTGCGCCTGTCGGTCCAACAGCGGGCCGAGGAGGACCTGCGGCTGCACCGCAACATGCTGTCGACCATCCTCGATTCCATTCCGCAGGCGGTGTTCTGGAAAGGGCGAGACCTGGTTTACCTGGGTGCCAACCGAAGATTCGCCGCCGACGCGGGGCTGACCAGTTCCGACGCTGTGGTCGGCAAATCCGATTTCAACCTCCCCTGGAGGGAACAAGCCGAGGCCTACCGCAAGGACGACCTGGATGTGATCACGCACCAGGTATCCAAGCTGCATATCATCGAGTCCTTGCTCAAGGCCGATGGCGGAAGCATCTGGGCCGAGACCTCGAAGCTCCCGCTCACCGACGACTTCGGAGCGGTGTACGGTGTCGTCGGTGTCTACGAGGACATCACCGAGCGCAAGCGTTCCTCGGACGCGGTCGAGCGAGAGCGGGACCGTGCGGAACTCTACCTGGAAGTCGCGGAGGTGATCCTGGTGGCGTTCGACACCCAGGGGCGGGTCACCCTGATCAACCGCAAGGGGTGCGAGGTGCTGGGCTACGGCAGCGACGAGCTTATCGGAATCGAGTGGTTTGCGAGCTGTGTGCCCGAGGAGGAACGCGGGAAGGTCTTTGCCGTCTTTGAGAAGGCCCTTGCCGGCGCGGAGCTGGACTTCCGCCATCACGAGAACCATGTGCTGGCAAGAAACGGGGAACGGCACCTGATCAGCTGGCACAACAAGGTGCTCAAGGACAAGGCGGGACAGAGCGTCGGCATGCTGAGCTCGGGCGAGGACATCACCGATCGCAGGAAACTGGAGGAGCAGCTGATCCAGTCCCAGAAGATGGAGTCGGTCGGCCGGCTGGCGGGCGGAGTTGCCCACGACTTCAACAACATGCTCGGGGTGATCCTGGGGGCCGCGGAACTTGGCAGGGCGCGGGTGAAGGACGACCAGTACCTGACGATGCTGTTCGACCAGGTATTCAAGGCCGCCGAACGGTCTGCCGCGGTGACGCGCCAGTTGCTGGCCTTCTCGCGCAAGCAGGTGATCTCCCCCAGGCCGGTCGACCTGAACGCCCTGATCGAGGATGCGGAATCGATCCTGAGCCGGCTGGTCAGCGACGACGTGAGGTTTACCTTCCGCCCCGCGCCCGGGCTCTGGACGGTGCTGATTGATCCGTCCCAGCTGGACCAGGTGCTGATGAACCTGGCGGCCAACGCCTCCGACGCCATGGTGAAGGGCGGCAGCCTGCTGGTGGAGACCGGCAACGTCACCATAAACGGCAATTACAGCGAGTACCACCTCGACGCCAAGCCGGGCGACTACGTTCAGCTCACGGTGAGCGACACCGGCATCGGCATGAACCGGGAGACCAGGGAGCACATCTTCGAGCCGTTTTTCACCACCAAGGGGATCGGCAAGGGGACCGGGCTCGGACTCGCCACGGTCTACGGAGTCGTGACGCAAAACGGCGGCTTCATCAACGTGTACAGCGAGCCCGGCCACGGGACCACGTTCAGGATCTACTTGCCCCGGCAGCACGAGGCACCCGGCGCGGCTGCGCCCCCGCCCTACCTTTCGCCGAGGGGTACCGGGACCATTTTGTTGGTGGAGGATGAGGAGATGCTCCTTTGGACCACCGGGAAGCTCCTGGAGGAACTGGGATACACGGTGGTCCCGGTGGGGACGCCGCAGGAAGCCATCATCCTTTGTCACAAGGGGGACCGCCACGTCGACCTCATACTGACCGACGTCATCATGCCCGGCATGACCGGCAGGATGATGATCGACGAGATCAGGGCCTTCCAGCCGGACATCGAGGTTCTTTACATGTCGGGATACTCAGCCGACCTGGTGGTGCAGCGCGGCATCCTCGAAGCCGGCATGCACTACATCGCCAAGCCCCTCAACAAAGAGTCCCTCAGCCTGAAGATCGACGAGATCCTTTCCTGATTGGGAGGCAAACCGCCGGACACCGGCCTTTTCCCCTCCACGCTCCCCCGTCCCGCCTCGCGACCCGATCCCGCATGCTACCGCACAGCGTACAACCTGCAGCGCGCGGCCTTTGCCGGCGCCGGAAGGCGAGGACGCGTATCGGCTACGCGTCCTCTGAGAACGGTTGGACAGGTATCGGTGCGGACCGGGTCAGCCAGGTTGCGCCAGCCTGCGCAGCGTCGCGGTGCCTCCGCGGTAGAGGACCAGGAGCGACCCGGAAAGTAGTGCAACCCCGGCAAAGCCCATCGGGCTGAAGCGCTCGCCGAAGATGAGCCAGGCGAGGCAGGTGGCGACCAGCGGTTCCAGGAGCGTGCCGATGCTGGCCGCCGTCGCCGAGGTGAAGCGCATGCCGTCGATGAAGAGCACGTAGGCGAGCGCCGTCGGCACCATCCCCAGGTACGCCAGGAGCGACCATGAAAGCGGCGTGTAGTCCAGGGTCAGGCCGTTAACGAGGGCACAGGCGAACAGGATGACCGCGCCCAGGCTGAAGCTGATGGCGATGGACTGGAAGGGATCGTAGCGCCCCGCCAGCTTCTGCGATGCCAGGGTGACCAGGGAATAACCGAAGGCGGAGCCGAGCGCGAGCACGATGCCGCCGGTATCGGTACTGTGCGCGCCCGTCTGCTCCTGGAAAAGAACCAAAAGCGCCGTTCCGGAGAGGGCACCGAAGAGCGAGCAGAGCACGTAGCCCGACGGCCTGCGCCTGGTGAGGACGACCGAGATGACGGCCACCATGACCGGAGCGGTGCAGAGGGTGACCAGGGTCGCGACCGCGACGCCGGTGCGCTCGATGGCGCCGAAGTAGCAGACCTGGTACAGCGCGGTCATGGTACCGATAAGCGCCATGAGCGCCAGATCGCGGCCGGCCACCTGGAACGTCCGGCTTCTGAGCCGGGTCCAGCAGATGGCGAACAGCACCGGCAGCGCGAGCGCGAGCCGGAAAAAGCCGATCGACAAGGGGTTGGTTACGGTTAGGCCGTAGATGGTTTTAGTGGTGATGCCGACGGTTCCCCACATGACTGCGGCGAGCAATATGAGCAGGAGCCCGCGGCGCGACTCGGCGCGGGCAGCGTGAATGGACTGCATGATGCCTCCTTGAAACTCTGGAAAGAAAGGGAACTTCCGAGATCAAGGCAGTAGGGCGCAATTCGAGCGGGAACGCGGTAGCGAACGGGAGTGAAAAGACGGCCAGACTGCCTTGGCTAGGCAGGGATGGCTGGGGGAGGGGGCAGTATGCTGAAGGTCGGATAGAACATGCCGGCACCATAGCAATCATTGGCATCCTTTGTCAATAGATCCGGCACGCAATCGCCTGCTGGCATTTCGGACTCGGCTGTCCGAAGTGCTCTCCCCTTTCTTTGCTGCCTTAGCTGTCTCTGCGCTCTTACGTTTTCTGTCAAACCACTAAAACGATTGACATAGGCGTATAGCGAGGTAGCCTAATTAAACCTGCACTACTTCCATTCCCAAAAACTGCTCCGTACATTTATTGTACTCTTCTGCAGATTAGATATTCCTTATGGCTTGTGGCTTGCCCATGAATGGCAACTATTGACTAACTATTTCGTATGACTCATTTCGCAATCAGCAACCTTCCTGTTATCGAACACTGCACGGGATCAAGGAGGCGTGGGAATGAAAGTAACGCGAAGGCAGTTCATCAAGGTGTGTGCAGGCGGACTGGGAAGTTCGAGTATCGTGGCGCTGGGCTTTCCTGCCGACGAAGCGCGGGCCGAGGTACGCACGTTCAAGCTGGCCCGCAGCACCGAAACGCGCAACACCTGCCCCTACTGCTCGGTGAGCTGCGGCCTCATCATGCACAGCCTTGGGGACAGGTCCAAGAACGCCGAACCGGCCATATTCCACATCGAGGGGGACCCGGATCACCCGGTGAATCGAGGTACCCTCTGCCCAAAGGGCGCTGGGTTGGTCGACTTCGTCCACAGCCCGAACCGGCTCAAATACCCGGAGTACCGCGCGCCCGGATCGAAGGAGTGGAAGCGCATCTCGTGGGACGAGGCGTTTGCCAGGGTGGCCCGGCTCATGAAGGACGACCGGGACGCCAACTTCATCGCCAAAAACGCCGCCGGCGCCACGGTCAACCGCTGGGTCTCCACCGGTTTCCTGGCGGCCTCCGCCTCGAGCAACGAATCCGGCTACATCACCCAGAAGGTGATCCGCAACCTGGGGATGCTCGCCTTCGACAACCAGGCGCGCGTCTGACACGGACCCACGGTGGCCAGTCTGGCCCCCACCTTCGGTCGCGGCGCGATGACCAACCACTGGGTGGACATCAAGAACGCCAACGTCATCATCGTCATGGGCGGCAACGCAGCCGAGGCGCACCCCTGCGGCTTCAAATGGGTGACCGAGGCGAAGGCCCACAACCACGCCACCTTCATCGTGGTCGATCCCCGCTTCACCCGCTCGGCATCGGTCGCGGACCTCTACGCGCCGATCCGCACCGGCACCGACATCGCCTTCCTGGGCGGCGTCATCAACTACCTCTTAAGCAGCGATAAGATCCAGCACGAGTACGTGAAGGCCTACAGCAACGCCTCGTTCCTGGTAAGCGCCGGGTACCAGTTCACCGACGGCCTCTTCTCGGGCTACGACGAGCCGGGACGCAAGTACGACAAGAGCACCTGGTCCTACGAGATGGGGCCGGACGGCTTTGCCCAGGTCGATCCCACCCTGCAGCACCCCCGCTGCGTGTACCAGCTCCTGAAGCAGCACTACGCCCGCTACACCCCCGAGGTGGTCACGAACATCTGCGGCACGCCCAAGGAGAGCTTCCTCAAGATCTGCGAGATCATCGCCTCCACCTCGGTGCCGGACCGCACCCTGACCATCCTCTACGCCCTGGGCTGGACCCAGCACTCGGTGGGGTCGCAGATCATCCGCACCGCGGCTATGCTGCAGCTCCTTTTGGGCAACATCGGCATGGCGGGGGGCGGGGTGAACGCGCTCAGGGGGCACTCCAACATCCAGGGGCTCACCGACCTGGGGCTGTTGTCGGACCTCCTGCCGGGCTACCTCACCCTCCCCAGGGAGGGCGAGACCGACCTCCAGGGCTACCTCGACAAGCGGGCGCTGAAGCCTTTGCGCCCCGGCCAGATGTCCTACTGGCAGAACTACCCGAAGTTCCACGTGAGCCTCATGAAGACCTGGTTCGGCGCCCAGGCCACCAAGGAGAACAACTGGTGCTTCGACTGGCTTCCCAAGCTGGACAAGGTGTACGACGTGCTGCAGGTGTTCGAACTCATGGCCTACGGAAAACTGAACGGCTACTTCTGCCAGGGGTTCAACCCGCTGGCGGCGATCCCCAACAAGGCGAAGCTGACCGGGGCCCTGTCCAAGCTGAAGTTCCTGGTGGTGATCGACCCCCTGGCGACGGAAACCTCCTGCTTCTGGGAGAACCACGGCGAGTACAACAACGTCGACCCGACCAAGATCCAGACCGAGGTGATCCGGCTCCCCTCCACCTGCTTTGCCGAGGAGAACGGCTCCCTGACCAACTCCGGCCGCTGGCTGCAGTGGCACTACAAGGGGGCCGAACCGCCGGGCGAGGCCAAGCCGGATGCCGACATCATAGCGGGCATCTTCTTAAGGCTGCGCGAGATGTACCGGAAGGAGGGAGGCGCCTTCCCCGACGCCCTCCTGAACCTCACCTGGGACTACAAGATCCCCCATGCGCCCGCCCCCGAGGAACTGGCGCAGGAGTTCAACGGCAAGGCGCTCGAGGACCTCACGGACCCCAAGGACCCGACCAAGGTCGTGCTGAAAAAGGGCCAGCTGCTGGACGGCTTCGCCCAGCTCAAGGACGACGGCACTACCGCCTGCGGCTGCTGGATCTACTCGGGCGCCTGGACCGAAAAGGGGAACCTGATGGCCCGGCGGGACAACTCGGACCCCTCGGGGCTTGGGAACACCATCAACTGGGCCTTCGCCTGGCCGGCCAACCGGCGCGTCCTGTACAACCGCGCCTCCTGCGACCCGTCCGGCAAGCCCTGGGACGCCAAGCGCAAGCTGGTCTCCTGGGACGGCGCCAAGTGGGGCGGCGCGGACGTTCCGGACTTCAAGGCCGACTCCGCCCCGGCCGAGGGGATGAACCCCTTCATCATGCAGCCCGAAGGGGTGGGACGGCTCTTCGCGCTGGACAAGATGGCGGAGGGGCCCTTCCCCGAGCACTACGAGCCGTTCGAGACGCCCATCGACACCAACCCGCTGCACCCGAAAGTCATCAGCAACCCCGCGGCGCGGGTCTTCAAGGGGGACCTGGAGGCGTTCGGCAAGGGGAAGGAGTATCCCTACGCCGCCACCACCTACCGGCTCACCGAGCACTTCCACTTCTGGACCAAGCACACGAGGCTGTCGGCCATCATGCAGCCCGAGCAGTTCGTGGAGATAAGCGTCGAATTGGCCAAGGAAAAGGGGATCAAGGCGGGCGACCTGGTCAAGGTCTGGTCCAGCCGCGGCTTCATCAAGGCGGTGGCCGTGGTGACCAAGCGGATCAAGCCGCTTTCCGTTAACGGCAAAACCGTGCACCACGTGGGGATCCCGATCCACTGGGGCTTCAAGGGGGTGGCGAAGACCGGCTACCTGGCCAACATACTGACCCCCTTCGTGGGGGACGCCAACACCCAGACACCGGAATTCAAGTCGTTCCTCGTGAACATCGAGAAGGCATAAGGAGGTGGCTCATGGCACTGCAGTCCCTTGACATCACCCGCCGTTCCGCCACCACGACCCCTTCGCCCAGCGTGCGCCAGACGATGGAGGTGGCCAAGCTGATCGACGTCACCAAGTGCATCGGCTGCAAGGCCTGCCAGGTGGCGTGCATGGAGTGGAACGATACCCGTGACGCCGTCGGAACCAACCACGGCGTGTACGACAACCCGGTGGACCTGACCGAGAACTCCTGGACCGTGATGCGCTACGCCGAGGTGGAGACCGAGCGCGGCCTGGAATGGCTGATCCGCAAGGACGGTTGCATGCACTGCGCCGACCCGGGCTGCCTGAAGGCGTGTCCGGCGCCGGGTGCCGTGGTGCAGTTCAGTAACGGCATCGTCGATTTCCACGAGGAGAACTGCATCGGCTGCGGTTACTGCATCGCCGGCTGCCCGTTCAACATCCCGCGCCTGTCGAAGAAGGACAGCAAGGTCTACAAGTGCACCCTCTGCTCGGACCGGGTCGCGGTGGGGCTGGAGCCTGCCTGCGTCAAGACCTGCCCCACCGGCGCCATCGTCTTCGGCTCCAGGGAGGACATGATCCGCCACGCCGAGGAGCGCATCGTGGACCTGAAATCCCGGGGCTTCGCCAAGGCCGGGCTCTACGACCCGCAAGGAGTGGGAGGCACCCACGTGATGTACGTGCTGCACCACGCCGACCGGCCCGAGATGTACTGCGGGCTCCCCAAGGACCCGACCATCGGCCCGGCGGTCGACCTCTGGAAGGGGGCAGCCAAGCCGCTGGCATCCCTGGGGCTCGCCCTGATCGGGCTTGGCGCCCTGGCCCACTACGTGACCAAGGGACCCAACGAGGTGTCGGAAGAGATCGAGAAGGAGGTCGACAAATGAAGACGGATCCCGACAAATTGCCCCGTTTCACGGCCCCCGAGCGTCTCAACCACTGGCTGGTGGCCGTCCTGTTCTTCCTCTTGGCCCTGTCCGGGCTGGTGTTCTTCCATCCGTTCTTTTACCCCCTGAACCAGCTGTTCGGCGGCGGGACCTGGGCGCGCATCCTGCATCCCTTCTTCGGGGTGCTGATGATCTTCCTGTTCGGCGGCATGTTCTTGAGGTTCCGCAAGCTGAGCGTGATGACTCCGGCCGACCGGGAATGGCTGAAACATGCCCGCGAGTTGGCAAGCGGCGACACCCGGAACCTGCCGGAGGCAGGAAAGCTGAACGGCGGGCAGAAGCTGATGTTCTGGTCGCTCGTGACCTGCATGGTGCTGCTCGTGGTATCCGGCCTCATCATCTGGCGCGCCTACCTGTCGTTCCTGTTCCCGGTCACCCTGGTCCGGGTGGGCGCCGTGGTCCATGCGGCAGCCGGGGTCATCATGGTCGCGCTGATCCTCGGTCACATCTACCTGGCCATCTGGACCAAGGAGAGCATCGGTGCCATGCTGTACGGAAAAGTACGGCGGGCCTGGGCAAAACACCACCACCCGGCTTGGTACCGGGAAATAACCGGAGGCGACAAATGAACCTGGAACTGCAGATCCCCGTGCCGCCTCAGGCGGCGGCCCCCTTCGGAGAGATCCGTTTCCTGCGCCTGCCGGCTCGGGACCTGTTCGCCCGTCGCGCGGAGCGCCTGCTCACGCTTTCCGAGGGGCATCCGCTAGGGGAGTATCTCCGCTTTCTGGCTCTGATCGCGTCTGCGCAGGACAAGGCGCTGCAGCGCGTCCCGTCGCTTGCCGTGCCGAGCCCCGACGAGCAGGCCCTTTGCCGCGAGCACGTCATGCCGCTTCTCGGTGCACGGTCCCTGCCGCGCAACTCGGCCTGGCGCGACGCCCTGGCAACCATCCTGTGGCAGACCGGTTCCGCGGCCCTGCCCCAAGCCGCCCAGGAGGTGATTGCCGAGCTGTCTTGGGCGAGCACCGCCGTATTGGAAGAAAAGGCCGGGTTGATCCTGGACGGCGACCTGCTCAACGTTGCCCCCCGGGAGCTCCCTTTCGTGGCGGCGGCGTTGCAGGTCTATTGGGTGCATCTCGCCTCGTCTCTGGGAGAGGATGCCTTCGGTCGTCCGCATGAGACTGGGGCGTGTCCGGTGTGTGGTTCCTCCCCGGTGGCGGGAGTGGTGTTAAGCGGCGGAGCCGATCAGGGGTTGCGCTACCTGAGCTGTTCGCTGTGCTCCTCGCAGTGGCACGCGGTACGGCTTACCTGCAGCAGTTGCGCCGGCACTGCAGGGCTCAGCTACTACACGCTGGAAGGGAGCAACGGGGCGGTGAAGGCGGAGAGTTGCACCGACTGCGGCAGTTACTTGAAACTGCTGTATCTGGAAAAAGACGCCGGGATGGAAGCGACGGCCGACGACCTCGCCACGCTAACGCTGGATATGCTGATGGAGCACGAGGGGAAGGCCCGCAGCGGCCCCAACCTGTTCTTCCATCCGAGCAGTTGAGGGCGGTCGTTGCGCGACTGGTAATTCCCCGCTAAGGCGCAAAGAAGCCTCCCGGTAGCAGAGCCGGGAGGCTTCTTTTATCATTCAGCATAGCTTCGATCAGACCGATCAGACCGATCAGACCGATCAGACCGATCAGACCGATCAGACCGATCAGACCGATCAGACCGATCAGACCGATCAGACCGATCAGACCGAT
>Ga0079306_1000195_pt1 | contig 68747 bp, 54 predicted proteins | sample Methanotroph_Enr_FD_79181 | JGI IMG/M metagenome (GOLD analysis project Ga0079306, IMG submission 79181) | Enriched soil microbial communities from Old Woman Creek wetland in Ohio, USA - Methanotroph_Enrichment_5 | ecosystem: Environmental > Terrestrial > Soil > Wetlands | place: USA: Ohio... | reverse complement strand
GTTTTTCTTCCATGAACCCATAGGATCATTTATGCACTATAAACAAGCTAAAGGCATATTGTCAGCACTCAACGGAATGAATATTTTCCGTGGCTGCACGCATGGATGCATCTATTGCGATTCACGCAGCAAATGTTACCAAATCAACCATGCCTTCGAGGATATTGAAGTGAAAAGTAACGCGCCTCAGCTTTTAGAAGAAGCGCTTTTAAAGAAACGCCATAAATGCATGATCGGGACTGGGTCGATGACGGACCCGTATCTTCCGCTCGAAAAAGAGTTGAAGATGACGCGGAAATGTCTCGAGATTATCGAGCGGCACGGGTTTGGCGTGGCCATCATCACCAAGTCGGATTCTGTCCTCAGGGACTTAGATTTACTGAAGAAAATCAATAATAAAGCAAAAGCGGTCGTGCAAATGACGCTGACGACCTTTGATGAAACCTTATGTAAAAAACTCGAACCCTATGTCTCGACAACGAAAGAACGCTTTGAAGCTTTAAAAGTTCTCGAAGCCAATGGCATTCCCACCGTGGTGTGGCTTGACCCAATCTTGCCTTTTATTAATGACACGGAGGAAAACCTAAGAGGCATCCTCTCTTATTGCGTACAAGCCCATGTCAAAGGCATCATCTGCTTTGGGATGGGGCTGACCCTGCGTGAAGGAAACCGCGAATACTTTTATGAGCAACTGGATAAATTATTTCCGGGATTAAAGGAAAAATACCAGAAAACCTATGGCGAGAGATATTCCTGTTTAAGCCCCAATAATGCTAAACTCATGAAAATCTTCCTCGAAGTGTGTAAAAGTAACGGCATCGCGAGCGATCCCGATAAAGTTTTCGCCTATTTACGCGAATTTCCCCTCAAGGATGCGGTGGAGCAACTGACCCTCTTTTAGAAATGCGTCGATGTAACACAAAAAAGTGGTACTTTTTTGTAAATACAAAACATTAAGAAACACAAATTAGATATGTGTCGTACTTATAACTTTATTATATTGCCTCAGAGTCGTCCAAACAAGCGATTAAGACGAAGATATTTTACAGATGACAAAAATTTTCATACATTTTTCGGCTATGAAAGCGTATTTATCAAAATACCTATTGATTACCGAAATAAAAGGTACTACAATAATCCCACTTCCATATTAATACTATATCTTCAACGCACTCGTCCACGTTTTTTGCTATTTTTGACTTCTTACTTAAGAGGAAATGGCTATGAATTCTAAAACGGTTTGGTACATTGTAAAACGAATACTTTTAGCCATCCTGACCACTTGGATCGTGATCACGATTACCTTTTTCGCGATGCACGCGATTCCCGGCGGCCCATTCTTAAGCGAAAAGGCAGTCACCGAATCGGTTCTTGAAGCATTGAATGCCAAGTATGGCTTAGATAAACCGCTATTCATCCAATATCTGAACTACCTCAAGGGCGTTATCACCTTCGACTTTGGCCCGTCGATTAAGATGCGTGGCCAAAACGTCACCGACGTGATCTTGCAACGGTTCCCGGTCTCGGCCGCGATTGGCCTTATTTCATCGGGTCTCGCCATTTTCTTTGGAGTCGTCTTTGGATCATTGGCCGCTGTCTATCATAACAAATGGATTGATAAGACCATCATGGTGTTCTCGACGGCCGCCGTGGCCATGCCGAGTTTCGTCATCGCGACAATCTTATTGCTTACTTTCTGTGGCGTCAACGGCATATTACCGATTGGCGGAGATACCTGGCAAGGGCTCATTCTCCCGATCGTCGCTTTAATGATGTATCCAGCTTCCTATGTTACCCGCTTAACCCGTTCCAGCACGCTGGATGTCCTGTCTCAGGACTACATTCGGACGGCGCGTGCCAAGGGCGTCAGTTTCGTCAAAGTCATCTTTAAACATTCACTCCGTAACGCCTTGACCCCGGTCATCACTTATTCGGGACCGATGATTGCCTATGTCGTCACCGGAAGCTTAGTTGTTGAACGTATTTTCGGAGTTCCCGGCATCGGGGCGTTATTTGTCAACTGCATCACCAACCGCGACTATACGATGATTATGGGAACGACGATTTTCCTTACCGTTCTCGTTATTGTCATGATTTTACTCGGCGACATCTTGTATAAGATTGTCAATCCTCGCGTGAGCTTTGATTAGGAAAGGGAAACATATGAGTGAACCAAAATTTAAAAAGAATCCCTTTTCGCTCCAGCTCGACGTGAGCAAATTTGAGTTGGCGACTGAAGAAGAAAAATCACAGCAGGAGCGGATGCGTCCTTCCGTTTCTTTCTGGAAAGACGGGCTTCGCCGTTTTAGAAAGAACAAGATCGCGATGGCCTGCGCCATCATCATCGTCTTTATCGCCCTCGTCGTGATTATCGTCCCGATCTTCTATCCGTATTCCTATTCCCAGCAACTCGGCGTCCGCCCCTTTATGCCGGTCGACGACAGCTTCAATAACCTAGCGCCGTTTACGTATAGCACGACCGAACAAACCTTACGCGATGCCGGTCAGTTTGTCTGGCCCCATATCTTTGGTACCGATGACCTCGGCCGTGACTACTTTATCCGTATTCTGGTCGGCACCCGTATCTCGTTACTCGTTGGTTTCTTTGCTAGCGTCATCGTCCTCATCATCGGCGTCATCTACGGCAGTATCTCCGGTTACTTCGGCGGTAAAGTCGACCTCGCGATGATGCGTGTCGTCGATATTATTTATGCCTTGCCGGATATGATTATCATCATTCTTCTTTCCGTTATTCTCAGACAGACGCTGGGCAATCTCATTGCCGGCACGGTGCTTGAGGAAATTGGCACGGGCATGATTTCGATTTTCATCGTCTTCGGGTTACTCTATTGGGTCGGCATGGCCCGGTTGATCCGCGGCGAAATTCTCACCATCAAGCAACAGGATTATGTCTTAGCGGCTCGCGCCAGCGGCGCCGGCGGCAAGCACATCATCATTAAACACCTTGTCCCGAATAGCGTCTCGGTCATTATCATCTCCGCCTGTTTACAAATTCCTTCCGCCATCTTCACGGAAAGCTACTTAAGTTTCTTAGGCTTAGGCGTCAGCATCCCGATGCCATCGCTTGGCAGTCTGGCCAGCGATGCTCTGGGCAGCGTCTTCTCCTATCCGCACCGGCTGATCATACCGGCGCTCGTCATCTGCTTGATCGTTTTATCCTTTAACCTCTTCGGCGATGGACTCCGTGATTCCTTCGACCCGAAGTTGAAACGGTAGGTGAACGTATGAGCAAGATTGTTAAAATCCACGACAATGGATTGTTCCCGACTCGGGATAATGTTCTTTATGCCAAAGATCTCCAACCCGGCCATTTCTTCAGAAAGAATGGCGAGGTTTATGAAGTGTTCGGCAAAGTCGATTGCGAAATCGGACCGGAAATTTGTAAATTTAGCGTCAGCGACACCAAAACCAAAGTGGAATCCTTTATGAGTTTCGCCGCGACCGAAGTGGTGGATTTCGTCCACTTGCTGGAAGTCAATAACCTCCAGACGACCTTCGTAGTCGGCAAAGAAAAAGTCAAAGCCATCGATGGGGTGACGTTTAACCTTGAAAAAGGAAAAACCATCGGCATTGTCGGTGAATCCGGCTCCGGTAAATCCGTGACCGCTTACTCCATCATGCAAATCTTGGCGAGCAACGGCAACATCGTCGGCGGGAGCGTTAAGTTCCAAGGCCAGGAAATGGTCGGGGCCGATGAGAAATTCATCCGCACCATTCGCGGCGCCCGTATCTCGATTATCTTCCAAGACCCGATGACCTCGTTAAACCCCGTCTATACGATTGGCAACCAACTCCTCGAAGCGGTCAAACTCCATACTGATTTGGACCGCGCCGAAGGTCTCGAGAAATGTATCGAAATGCTACGCTTAGTCGGCGTCAACTCGCCGGAAAAGCGGATGAAACAATATCCGTTTGAATTCAGCGGCGGCATGCTCCAACGCGTCATGATCGCCATGGCTCTCATCTGCGAACCCGATATTCTCATCGCCGATGAACCGACGACCGCGCTAGACGTGACGATTCAAGCCCAAATCCTTGAGTTGATGCGTGAATTACAGAAACGGATGGGCATGGCCATCATCATCATTACCCATGACCTTGGCGTCGTTGCCGATATGTGCGACGAAATCGCCGTCATGTACGGTGGCAAACTCGTCGAAAAAGGCACCGCTAAAGAGATATTCTATAAACCCAAACACGAATACACCAAAGGGTTACTCAATTCCATCCCGAAGCAGGGCACCCGCGAACGGCTGAAAACCATCGCCGGATCACCCGTGGACTTACTCAACTTACCGAAAGGCTGCCGTTTCTCCCCGAGATGCGCCAGCTGCATGAAGATTTGTTTGGAAGAGTACCCCGCGGAGATGAGAATGAGCGAGACGCATTCCGCCAGTTGCTGGCTGAACGTCAAAGCCGCATTTGAAAAAGAAAAAGAAGGTGACGGCCAATGAAAAAAGATGTTGTCGTAACATCTCCGACCGTGATCACCTCGCCCGTTCTTGAAATGGTGGTTCCTGAGGACGCTATCCTTGTCGTCAAGCACCTCAAACAGTATTTCCCGATTACCACGGGATTCATGAAGACCACGCAACTTAAAGCCGTCGATGATATCAGTTTATTTATTCGTAAAGGCGAGACCTTAGGCCTCGTCGGCGAATCAGGCTGTGGCAAGACTACTGTCGGTAGAAGCATTCTCAATCTCTACAAACCGACAGCAGGCCAAATATTCTTTGAAGGAAAGGAGATAAAAGATAAGGCAAGCATCCAAGAGTTCCGTAAAAAAGCTCAAATGGTGTTCCAGGATCCTTATTCATCGCTAGACCCGCGCATGACCGTGGCGGACATCATCGGTGAACCTCTCGACGTTCATAACCTTTATAAAGACAAGGCTGAACGCAAAGAAAAGATCCAAAAACTCATCGAGCTGGTCGGTCTCAGTAGCGAACACGCGACAAGATACGCCCACGAATTCAGCGGTGGCCAACGGCAACGTATCGGCATCGCCCGAGCGCTCGCGGTAAATCCTCAGTTCATCGTCTGTGATGAACCGGTTTCCGCCCTCGACGTTTCGATTCAGGCGCAGATCGTGAACACGTTCGAAGACCTACAAAAAAAATTAGGTCTCACGTATTTATTCATCGCGCACGATATCCTGGTGGTCAAACACATCAGTAACCGCATTGCCGTCATGTATCTGGGGAAGATCGTTGAAGTCGCGCCTAGCGACGAGCTTTACGATCATGCGTTACACCCCTATACGCTCTCGCTCTTATCCGCTGTCCCCATTCCTGACCCCGACAAGATGCATACGCGTAAGCGTATCATCCTGCAAGGTGACGTTCCGAGCCCATTGAACGTTCCCTCGGGTTGCCCCTTCCGGACCCGGTGCCCCAACGCTACGCCGAAATGCGCAGCGGAACAGCCCCAGCTAAAGGAAGTCAGGCCAGGTCATTTCGTTTCTTGCCTCTATGTCGATTAATCCGGTCAGCGTCGTCGAATCATTCTAGCCGTAAAGGGATATTAAATCCCACAAAGAAAAAGGAGAAAAGTATGAAGAAATTTAGTCAAATCGTACTCACGACAGCCATTGTTGGCTTGTTGGCCGCCTGCGGTGGAACCAGCAGTTCCTCTTCATCCGCCAGCAGTGAAGTCCCTGTTGAAGGCAAGACATGGGCCGAAACCTATGATGCTCTCATCAGTGATATCAAAACCTCTCGTTCTACCACGGTCGCCGAAAAAGCCGCTCGCTATGAGAAGCTCCATAAGGCCGAAGACTTGCTGATGTCCACGGGCGCTATCCTGCCCATTTACAACTACACGGACATCTACATGAAGAAAACCACGTTGGATGGTTTCTTCTCCGTCCCGCTTGGCTACAAATATTTCCAGTATGCTTCAATTGACGGAGCCGCCGGTTCTGACATCGTGACTTGCTTAGCCTCTGAGCCAGCCACCATTGACCCAGCACTCAACTCTGCCGTTGACGGCGCGACCTACATCGTCCACGCGTTTAGCGGACTTGTCGGTTATCAAGAAGTCGCCGGTGTCCCGACCTTAGTGCCGGATTCAGCCGAAGCGCTCCCTGAACCAGTCGAGAACCTCGATGGTACCGTCACCTACACCTTCACGCTCCGTACGGGCCTCAAATGGTCTGATGGATCTGAATTCAAAGCCAGCGATTTCGTGTATTCATGGAACCGCGCGGCCTCTAACTCGACTGCTTCGGACTATCAATATATGTTCGAAGCTATCAGCGGATTCTCTTATGATCAAGTCGATGATCACGCTGATCTTGACGTCGTCGCCGATGATACGGCCCGCACCTTAGCGGTCACGCTCCCGGTCGATGTCCCGTATTTCTACGAACTGATGGCTTTCCCGACCTACTTCCCAGTGAAGCAATCTGTCGTCGAAGCCAACCCAGAAGGCTGGACGCTCACTCCCGAAACTTACGTTGGTAACGGCGCTTTACGTCTTACCACTTATAGTGGCGGCGAAGGCGGAGAGCTCGTGTTCGAAAAGAACCCGAACTACTGGAACGCGTCTGCTGTCAAACCAGCGACCGTCACCTTCTCTCTCTATTCCAGCGATACGACCGTTCTCCAAAAATACCTCAATAACGACTTTATCTTTATCGACACTGTCCCGAACGCCGAAATCGTTTCATTAAGGACTCAATATCCTGAAGAATATTTCGTCGCCGGACAATTAGGCACCTACTATGCCATCTTCAACATCAATGACCCGGTACTCGCGGATTTCACTGAACTCGAAAGAGAAAAAATCCGTAAAGGCCTCTCCCTCTTGCTTGACCGTAACTATGTTGTTACCGCCATCGGCAAGGCCGGACAGACCCCAGCCAGATCCTTCGTCGCGACCGGCATTACCGAAGTGAAAGCTGACGGCACTGTCGTCGAATTCGCTTCCCGCAGTGGACCAAACCGCGATGGCGCTGGCTACTACAGCACCAGCCCGTTAGATTTCAGCGCAAACTGCGTTGAAGGTATCGGCTTACTGGCTGAAGTTGCCGCCAGCAGCGGCGCGTTCACCGTTAACACGGAAACGGGCCAAGTCTCTGGATTCCCGAACATTTCCTACTTATTCAACACCAGCACCGGCCACGCGGCCATTGCTGCTTACATCCAAAGCGCCTTTGCCATTTATGGCATCAGCATGCCAGTCACCTCACAAGAATGGGCAACCTTCTTGCAGACCCGAAAAGATGGAAACTACTCCATCGCCCGTAACGGCTGGTTGGCTGACTTCAACGATCCGATTTCCTTCCTTGATATGTGGACCACTCAAAGCGGAAACAACGATGCGCAATTCGGCAGAGACGCGCACGCTGACTACGCTGGCTATTCGATCCCAGAATAATGAAGACGATCAGGCGCTCGATCTCAGTGGGCTGATGATTCCCCAACCTGACCAGTTTGGACTATCTCGTTGATTTTAAAGAATGCGCCGCAGGTTTCGCCTCCCCAAAATCGGGGGCCGTCCTCGCGGCGCATTTTCGTTTGGCCCGCCCAATTATATGATTTTGTTAACACGTGAAGAACATAATTGAATCTTGCGATGTTTCAAAGTAAAATAAATCTAACGGAGGTCATAAAAATGACAAGAGCAGAACTTAAAACGAAAGCCCGCCAAACCCTCAAGGGTAACTGGGCTTACGCCATCCTCATCATGATCGTCTTTTATGTCGTTACAGGATTAGTCACGGGTGTCGGCGTTGGCATCCTTGAATTGATTCTCGCCGGACCCTTAATGATTGGATTGGTTATTACATTCATCAACGCTTCGAGAAAAGGCAAATTTGAATTAACGGATTTATTTGCCGGTTTCAAAGATTCTCTTGGAGAACGCATTCTCCTCGGCTTACTGAAGAGCATCTTCATTATGTTATGGAGTCTCTTATTCATCATCCCAGGCATCGTCAAGGCCTTCTCGTATGCCGCGGCCGAATATATTTCCGCGGAACATCCGGAATATACCTGGAAACAATGCATCGACGAAAGCATGCGTCTCATGCACGGCCATAAAGGCGATTTATTCGTCTTATATCTCAGTTTCATCGGTTGGTGGTTACTGTGCTGCTTAACCTTCGGTATTGGCTTCTTCTGGCTGATGCCGTATATGCAAGCGACCACGGCCGAATTCATGCTCGACTTAATGAGCCATGATGCCAAACTCGCCAATCACGGACCCGTCGTCGTTGACGCCAACATCGTTCGCTAACGCAATGAAAATGAAAAGCGGATTGCTCTTGCAGTCCGCTTTTTTTGTGGCTTCAATTTAGTTACGCGTGATTGGATAAGGTGGCGGAGGCCGTCTCGCTTGTCTCGTTATCGAGTTTAGCCGTGACCTGCGTTTCCACGTTATTCTTCTTCTCGAAGATATCAAGTAAGAGGAGGATGATCATGACGCCCATGACGGCGGCGCCGATGCGGTTATCAATGTTGTTGAAATGGGAATCGCCGGTGGGAGAAATCAGGTTGATGCCGGTGAGCCAGTGGATATAACCGAGCAGGCTGACAAAGGTCGTGACTACGGCGATATAGAACTTTTTCGGGTTAGTGAATACATAGAGGAGCGCGAATAGGTCGGCGATAAAGTAATAACGGTCATGCATCGCCGGGAGAAAGTAAGGAACGATTAGCGCGAACAAATAACTGATTTTAATGATGTTCTTGCTGTCCCAGAGCACGCGTTTATTGAGTTTGTAGAAAGTAAAGGCCAGTCCAAACGCCAGGGTGACCGCGAAGACAATCAGAAATATGAAGAACGCAGCCGCTTGCGACCCTGGGGTCACGCCGACGCCCACGTTAGAGAAGAAGCTGGAGAAGTTGGCAATCGACATATTCAGTGAGGAGTAAAAGCCGGCTTGCTTGATGTAGACGAGCGCCATCGTGGTGAAGGGGATGCCACAGATTAAAGAAGGAATCATCGTGATGAAATAAACAATCGGGATATAGAAGAAGTAACGGAACTTGAGGTCTCTCTTTAAGAAGAACACGAGAATGACCGGTAAGAAGAAAACGGCCTGGAGTTTATTGGCAAACGCCAAACCGAAGAACACCATCGCCCAGCCGGGTTTGTTTACGATGAAGTAATAGAGGCTCATCAAAACGAAACATCCATAGATGATGTCGCATTGGTCCCATAAGGCCGAGTTGGCAAAGATTGTCGGCAGGAAAAGTAAGACGGCATAAGCGATCGCCGGGGCGAACTTGCCTGGTGTCAGTTTCTTGATGATCTGATAAGCAAAGACGGCGGCAACGAACTCAAAGATGAAATCGAAAATCTTGAGGGCATATAAATAGGTCGGGACGATTGCGGGATCGCCGACGGTGGAATTCAACTTAAAGATGCTGAGAAAACCAATGAAGGTCATGTAAAACGGCGGATAGTTGTTATTGCTGGCGGCATAGCCGACTGCGTTATAACCATTGGCGATAAAGGCGTCATACCAAGGCTTTAAAAACGGGTTATAGTCACCCGAATAATTGTTCATCGTGAGGATGCGGGGGACGAGCGCTAAAAGGGAAATGATGACAAGGAAAATAACGATATCGTGCTTATGGAAAAAATCATGAATCCAGTTATCCAGTTTCTTAAAGAATCCGTCGACGGATTTGAGTAAAGCCGCCACACGGCTGTCTTTGAGTTTCTCGAAGCACGATTTTTTCATGGGGTGTTTGTGTCCTTGCGTATCCATTTTAACGATTGGAAGGCCGTCTTTCAACACCATAAGATAATAACGACGACGATTGCTCATGGCGTCACGGCAAAATGTGGTGCATTCGGTAAGGCCATCTTGCTATAATGATAAAAAGAAAATAGCGAGGAGAAAGCTATGCTGAAAAAGAATCGCGCGATTGGCTTTGCCGTCATCCTTCTTATTTACTTAGTGGCGGGGCTACTCGGCGTCATGGTTTATGGCTTGGCTGAGCCACTCAATAATGTCTTCCTCCAAGTGCTCATCGCCGATGTCGCCGCGACCGTTTTCGTTTATCTCACCGGTGTTATTTTACAAAATGCCTCGACCTATGATCCTTATTGGAGCGTCGCTCCAATCGTCATACTGCCTTTACTGATGTTAATTAGCCAATCTTTTAGTTTGCCGGTTCTTCTACTCGTCGGCGTGATTACTTTCTGGGGACTGCGCCTGACGTTTAACTGGGCGGGCACTTTCACGAATTTATCCGAGCAGGACTGGCGTTACGATATGCTGAAGGCCAAATTCGGTAAGTTATTCCAACTGATTAGTTTCCTTGGCATCAACCTCTTTCCGACACTGGTCGTCTTTGGTGTTATCTGCCCGGCCATCGCTGTCATCCTGAATGCGGCGGCACTCAGCCATCTTTCTGTCAACCTCCTAACTGTCCTAGGTTTACTCATGTCGTTATCCGCGGTGATGATCCAGCTCGTCACTGACCGACAGTTGCATGAATTCCGTCGCACCAATAAGCAAAAAGGAAAGATCATCGACATCGGTTTGTGGAAATATTCGCGCCACCCGAACTACTTTGGCGAAATCCTGATGTGGTGGGGCGTTTATGTCGTGCTGGTCTCGCTTTTCCCGAATTTATGGCTCTTTGGCATCGGCGCGTTTGTCAATAATCTGATGTTTATGTTCATCTCCATCCCGATGGCGGAGAAGAAGCTGGCTTCGACCAAGAAGAATTTTGCCGAATACCAGCGGACCACCAGCGTTTTGATCCCCTGGCCGCGGAGAAAACTTGCCGAAAAAGACGAGAGCACGGAAGCTTCGCACTCGTAAACATTCTTTATAAAAACAATAAAATATAGCGACGGAATCTCAATATTCCGTCTTTTTTATCTCATGGTAGCCCATACATGACAAATAAAAATTATATTTGTATCTATCTTCATTTTTATGTGGTATCATTGCGAAGTTGAATGGCGGCACGATCGATTTGGCGTATTTAGTTCATCTAAATCACGACCGATCAATAATAGAGTCGATGCCCAATAATTCTATTAGCAACGCCTTGCATAGGAAATTAAGGACAGTCAGTCAAACTGAACCTTACGTTCAATAAATAAACAATAGGCCTCACAAAGGGAGCAAAATACCATGACTTTCGAAAACTTAAATTTAAGCGCGCCCATTCTTAAAGCAATTGCCAAAGAAGGGTACACGGAACCCACCCCGATCCAAGCGCAAGCCATCCCGGTTTTATTAGCCGGCGGAGACGTCCTTGGAAGCGCGCAAACAGGTACCGGCAAGACCGCTGCCTACGCCATTCCGATTATCCAACAGATTACCAAAGAACCCATCGATCCTAAAGCCCATCGCTACATCAAGTCGTTGATCTTGACGCCGACCCGCGAACTCGCTGTCCAAATTAAGGATAGCTTTGTCTCGTATGGCGCGTTCGTCAACCTTCGCACGACCGTCGTCTATGGCGGTGTCTCCGCTTCACAGCAAATCAGTGCCCTCAAAGCCGGCGTCGACATCTTAGTCGCCACCCCGGGACGTTTACTCGATTTGATGAATCGTGGCTTCGTTGACCTCGCAAACGTCAAATTCTTCGTACTTGACGAAGCGGATGAAATGCTCGACATGGGCTTCATCAACGACATCAAGAAGATTATCGCCAAGATTCCGGAGAAGCGTCAAACGATGCTGTTCTCCGCGACCATGCCAGGCGCGATCAACGTTTTAGCACAAAAAATCCTGACCAAACCGGTTCGGATTGCCATCACGCCAGTGGAAGAAACCATCGACGCGATCGACCAAATCGTCTACTGCGTCAGCAAACCACAAAAAATCAACCTCTTATACGCCATCCTCAAGGACCCGACGGTCACTTCGGCGCTCGTCTTCTCTCGGACCAAACATGGCGCCAACAAAATCGTTAAAGAATTGACCCTAGGCGGCATCGAAGTCGCCGCGATTCACGGCAACAAGTCGCAAGTTGCCCGTCAAGACGCCCTCAACAAATTCAAAAGCAAAAAGATTAAGGTCTTGATTGCCACCGATATCGCCGCGCGCGGTATCGATATCAATCAACTCTCGCACGTCATTAACTATGACTTGCCGGAAGCTCCAGAACTTTACATTCACCGTATCGGACGTACGGGCCGCGCTGGTTTAACCGGCAGCGCCATCTCGTTCTACGCGGAAGAAGAAAAGTCACTTTTGACCTCGATTCAACGCCACATCGGCAAGAAAATCCCGACCCGAGAATTACCGCCTTTCGCGAAAGTATTCCCGATGGCCGGCTCCAATACCGGAAAAGATGATTATGATCCGACTGAACTCAGAGACCGTCGCGGCGGCTTCTCAGCCCATTCGCATGCCCATGGCGGCCACAGTTTTGGCAATCAAAGCGGCGGCGGAGACCGTGGCAACCGTCCGTACCGTTCCTCAGACCGTTCCAGCACGCCAAGCGCTTCGACCTCAGCGCCCGATACCAACGTCGGTATCGACCCGAAGGTCATTGAAAAAGACCTAGCCTCCAAAGCTTGGGCTCCACGTTCCTATGCGCCACGCGCTCATGGTGACAAACCACATAACAGCTACGCCGGCAACGGACCGAAAAGAGAATATTCGCACTCGTCTTCCGCTTCTTCATCGTATGTGAAGAAAGACGGAGCCGAAGGCACTTCGGGATATCCGAAGAAAGAATATCCGGCTCATTCGTCAAGTTACCCCAAGAGAGATTACTCCTCGCGCCCATCCACGTATGTGAAGAAAGATGGCGACGCGGCGACTTCCAGTTATCCAAAAAGAGACTATTCCCATTCCTCAAGTTACGTGAAGAAAGATGGAGCCGAAACGACCTCAAGCTACGGCAAGAGAGATTATTCGAGCCGTCCGACTTCCAGTTACCCGAAAAGAGATTATGCCTCCCACTCGACCGGATACGTTAAAAAAGATGATGCTGGTTCAACCGGCGTCGCTAAAAACGAATATACGCCACACAGATCCCGCGATCCCAGAAGGGACTTCACTTCGCAGCCGTCCTCAGGCAGTTCTTCTCCCTACGTGAAGAAAGACTATGCCCCGAGAACCTCGGGCTACGTGAAGAAGGATTACTCCTCCCACGGATCCACCGGCGCCCGTCCCAGTTACTACCGTAATTCCACTAGCGAAAGCAAGTCGGGTTCTGGTAGCGGCGAAGTCGGCACCAACCCACGCACGACGAGACCTTATACTAAACGGTCCCCAAAGTAAAATAAACCATGAATCACCGCCTCAATCGCGGTGATTTTCTTTCTTAGAGGCCAATCCTGATTGACAAATTTTTTTCATAAAAGCGCATTCATGTTTTTATTAAGCATCGAAAGGACTAACATATGAAAGGAGCAAAACAACCCATGAAAAAACTACCCTCGTTCGCTAAACAAATATCGACTTTCGCTCTTGGGGCGATTATTTTATATTTTGCTTTGGCTTTCATGGTCCTTTCCGATATTGGCTTGACACCTTATGATTCAGCTATATTGACCTTAGGTTACTTATTCAATATTGAATACGGCTATGCCTGCATGGCGGTCGGCAGTCTTATGTTATTAATCCATATCCTGATTTTAAAAAAGAAATTCCCGGTTCGTGAACTCTTACAACTCATCGTCATTTTCGGCGGAGGTTTCCTCATGAACTTCTTTGTCTATGACCTGCTTGCGGAAATCGTATTAGGCTCACTATTTGTGAGGATTATCGTCTTTACGGCCATGGTCCCTTTAGTGGCTTTTGGCTGCCTGATTATCATGAACGCCGATTTGATGAGCACGACGCTGGAAGGCTTGTCGCTCACGATAGCTAAAAAAACTCATTCGACCCTCGGCATCGTCCGATGGATTGCAGATGGTTTCTTCCTTGTCGTTTCTATCGCCCTCACGCTCATTTTCAAACTGGAGTGGACTATCGGCATCGGAACGGCCATCGGCTTTATCCTGTTCAGCCCGATGCTCGATATCCTGAAAAGACCGACGCTCCGTTTCTTACGGTTCATCCATATGAGGACAACGTTCACCAAATTAGAAAAAGCCAACAAGATAGGTTAATCCTCATGGTTACCTGTCTTTTTTAGTTAATTTTTTATCTCTTTTTTTCAAAATAAAAGTGAAAAAAGAAGAATAAAATGAAACGATTTATTGCAATGTTCATCGATGTTTTTACGATTATTTCTTTTTGAGCGGAGAAAACGCCTTCGAAAATCGTATTATTCAATAGGATGTATCATCCAAGACATGGAGCATAACAATGAAAAAAACGTTTCATCTGTTCTTCGTACTAACGAGCGTGGCCTGTGCCGTTGGCGCCGCCACCGGTGGTCAGCCCGCCAAAGTCGAAAAAATCGTCATTGAGCAAATCACGAAAAATCACATTGTTGCCAAAGCGGCGCGGAATGTGAAAATGTCACAAGTCAGTTCACTCGACAACGTCATGTCGATTCGCCTCGGTTACGAGGATTACGATGAAGACATGTTTAGCCGTCTTTCCGAAGACGAAGTAAACGAAACGGAATACAAAAGCGTTTCGAAGTCCTATCATTTCGGAAAAAATCGCGCTATTGCCGCCAAACTTGGACTTTCCGCTGATGATTTATTTATCAGCGAATACACGCCTTACATTTTCTATAATTTCAAAAACGCGAGCATGAATGAAGTTTATGAAAAGGCCTTGGCAATCGAAGGAAACAGCGCTATTTCTGCGATTCACCTTTTTCCGAGAAACCTCTATGATCTTGTGCTCGATGAAAGCGAACCCCTCATTCCCCAATCAATTTCATACGTTGATCTGCTTGAGTTAAACACCGGTACGATCCCCGATTTACGCGATATACCTTATGACAATTTCCCGAACGGAACCCCAGTCACGGGGGCCGGCATCAAAATCGGTCTCTTCGATACAGGCGTTTTTGATCCCAATCATCCCAATTTCGATTACAACTACGTGGAAATCGTCCGTGATACCTACACCAGCATTGCGGAAACCAATCACCCGACCGTGATGGCGTCGATCATCTCCGGAAAATATGGCGCGGCCTCTCTCGCGCAGCTCTATTATGTCGATGCTAACTCGGATATGGCTTATACGGGACTTGAGCGTTTAATCGATAAAGATGTCGATGTCATCAATATGAGTCTTGGATCATCGTCTTGCTTGATCAATGGCGACTACGATGTGAGCCTTGAGGGTTATGTCGATTATCTCTATCAATCCACGCATACCTTGATGATCGCAGCGGCAGGAAACACATTGAATCTCGAAGGTTCAGGCGGATATGTCAGCTTACCTGGTTTATGCGCTAACGTGATTACGGTCGGCTCAATTTACGAGAACGGAACGCCTTCTGAGTTCTCAAGTTATCGTCAAAAAAATGGCGTTACGTCGAAACCTAATATCGTTGCGACTGGCTCGAATCGGGTTGTTCCTGGATTTAGCGGCTCTTACACCGGCACGAGCGCAAGCACGGCCGCGGTGACGGGCGCTGTTGCCTTATTAATCGATAAACACGGCGCATTAGACATGCAGAAAACCGTGACGATGTTAGAAGTCACGGCCAATCGCACAAAAATCAATACCACGCCTCAAAGCATTCAAATGAGATTCCTTGATGTCGATGATTTAAACGAAAATGGCATTACAGACGAATATCTTGGCGGCTTTACTTACGTTACCGTAACCAATAACTTTATTCCGCAAACCGGTTTCTATGAACGTACAGGATCGGGCGCACTGGATGTTACCAAATTATTGGCTTTCAATAACGCGCAATTAACATATACAGTCACGGTCCCATCGACCAATTACATTACTTTGAAATCGAACATCTTTCTCTACCCTGGTTATGTCTTGATGGCATCCATCGCTTGGGAAAGAAGCGTCACGGTCACGCTTCCCTTCTGGTTTTGGGAAACAACGACTTACTCGGTAAATACATTGGCCAACTATGACCTTGTGATCACGAATTTGACCGGAACGATTGTTGCTCAAACATCCTGTCTCACCGCCAATAATGAGATGATCCGGTATGTCCCGGGCATCAATGGTTACTATTCGATTAAATTAAAACCACGCTCAGATTATTCAGCCACGAACGGGAATTATATCAACTTTGCCTATAACGTGAACTAAGGAGAAACCTATGAAAAGAAAATTAGAGGATGCCGCCTTCACGCTACTATCAATCTTAACCATTTGGGGAGTCATGTTCGGCGTTGACACATTCCGCGCAAGCCGTCAGGAAAAGCCGGTTTTCTGCATTGAAATTTACAATGCCGGAAGCTACCAGTACCGGATTGGATTGTTCTACGGAGTCTACGAACATTACGACGAATATATATGCCCCATGGATTCCTGCCCAATCATTAACGCGCCGCATGAATATATCGTTGCCCCATGGTTCTTTAACTTCAAATAAGACATCAAGTTGATTGCTAAAAAGAAACGACAAAATCAATGAATTTGTAAAAACTATTGTACTAAGCCTAAATCTCTCGGGGTATAATATTTAAAGAATACTCTGTGAGAGGGGCCATCCCGCGTGAATGAAAAACGAATTGTCGCGCTCCTAAAAACACGCGACGAAGAAGCTTTTACAGAAGTTTACAATCAATATAATCGACTGGTTTACCATATTATATTAGGCATTCTCGGTAATGAGAACGATGCCGAAGACCAGACCCAGGAAACCTTTTTTAAGATTTTCACAAAAATCGATCAATTTGAGCGGGGACAAAACTTCAAGTATTGGTTGTTGTCAATCGCCAAGAATACTGCGCTTGACTTTCTGAAGAAGCAAACCTCTGAAATGAGTGAAAAACTCGATATCGAAAAATACCAAGACGATCTGATTGAAGTCAATAACTACAAACCCATTATGGAAGAGTACGCGAGTTATATCGACGAAGAAGAGTTTGATACCATCGTTCTACATTTATATCATGGTTTATCGTTTAAAGAGATTGCTGTTTTAAGAAATAAAACTGTGAGCTCGGTGAACAATAAATACGATCGTGGCATCAAAAAAATTCGGAAAGGGGTCAAAAATGATGAACAGCAAAATAAAGACCTTTCTAACCCGATACCATCAAAAAATGCCGTCAAATGACGTTCCTTTTGAATTAAAACAACGTTTATCCTTTTCGGAAAAAGTCCCTGCTAAAACATCGCAAATGCGTCGACCTTGGGCAATCATGCTTAACACATACATTGTTGCCGTCACGACTTTCATCTCCGCCTTTACTTTTTGGCAACTGGGTGAGGATAGTTTATTTATCTGGTCTATTCCGTCGATCCAGCAACAGGAAGTAATTCCTCCGGGAATGGTTACCTATCTCGAAGATAATACGGAAGCCTATCTTTCCTGGTCCATTTTTAGGAGAGAATATCCTAATGAAGCCATTATAAAATTCTATTTTGGGATGAATGATGACACATTTTATTTATTTACCTATATCGAACCAAGCCGAACGATTTATGTTCGTATAAATTCGGACGAAGGACAGTTTTCGATTTCGGGTTCTTACGATGAAATTAATTATGATAAGGCAGTCGTTGAAACAACCTCAAACGTGACCGTTAGTATTTACATTCTTGACGGTGATACGGAAATAAATGACGAATATATTTTCCGTATTCCAAAGTATCTAGAACTTTTCAATGTCTAGCATAAACATCATGAAAAAAAATGCGATCGAGCTTAATAAACTATCTAATCAAAGATTGTGGGAATTGTTCCCCATTATTTTGTCACCTCATAAATGTATTTGGGCTAAGCGTTATGAGACTGAACGGAAACGAATTACTAAAGCAATCGGTCCACAATGTATTGCTCGGATTAATCATTTTGGCAGTACATCTGTGAATGGGCTTATCGCAAAACCAACGATTGATATTTTAATGGAAATAACCGACAGATGTCCTCTTGAATCATTGAAAAGCGAACTAATTTCTATTGGTTACCTTTTCTCTGAACAACCGGATAACCCACCTCCTCATATGTTATTTAAAAAGGGTTATACGATGAAAGGATATCGAGGTCAGACTTTTCACCTCCATGTTCGTTATTTGGGAGACTGGAATGAATTGTATTTTAGGGATTATCTCCGAACTCATAGTGATGTTGCCCAAGAGTACGGCGAACTCAAAATTTCGCTAAAAGATAAATTTGAGCATGACCGTGACGGTTATACAAATGCGAAAACAGATTTCATTTCTCGTTACACTCTATTGGCGCGAATTGAGTTTCCTGGTCGATACGCGTCAATTAAATAGCTTAGTTTTGCAGAGATTTCAAAACTATAAATAAAAATGCTTTTTCTTCGACCGACGATTTGAAAAAGCATTTTTTGTTGATCAGATTATCGAAAAAATGTTCCAAGACCGCCCCATTCAATCCAAGCATCATGAAGTAATGGAGTCATTTCATCAGGAGTGATTGTTTTCACATTACTGAAGTCGCTGAGAGAAGGCGTTCCCATTTGATATTCTAGCGTGACATTAACTTGATCGGTCATGGTGGGTAAATACTGATTCAAAAAAGGGACGTAATATTGTGTTCCGGGATTAAAGGAGATAGTCACTTTGTCAAGTGTCGCGTCATATGTGAAAGAGATGTTTTTAGTTGAAGAAAAGTCGGTTTGGTCCGCTAATAAATCGGCCGAAAAATTATAATCAAAATATCCAATTCGCCACGATTCAATATCGAGTGAAGCCGAAAAACCATTGGCGGTTAGAGCTATTAATTCAAAATTACTGAGTAGTGGGGTGTTCTCGGGATTGATGATGGTTGGGTTAGCAATACTCGTAGCAATGTTTTCAATCAAAGAGTTGAACCAAACGTTCTCGCCCGCGTAACTCGATTTTAAGTTACCTGAACCGTCGGCGTTTGAATAAAAATTAAATGCCCACAATTTGTAAAAGTCTAAGTTATTGATCGAGATAATCTCTTCAGTCCCGCCCACCTTAAAATAATAAAACTCCCCAGTGGTAACGAGTGGATAATTGCTTTGATACCGTTCGTAAAATGGCACTGTCAAACCTGGGCTATAAGGATCTTCGATTGAAGAAACAAAGGTGTGCTGATTAAAGACTGAGCTGCCGTTGAGGCTAATGTCTTCTTTTGCGGAAAAGCCCGTAAAAGTGCCGGGGTTTTGTACAGCATCATACCAATCATAGGCATATTGTTGATTCAAAAATGCGGTGAGAAAATCGAGAAAACTTGTGTACTCTGTTCCATTATAACTCACGTTCATCGAATCGTTATATTGAAGCACATCACTCGAACTTGAAGCGGACGAAAATTTACACCCGCTGGGAAGTAATACTGTACTAAGAAGAATTAAATAGGCAAAACCTCGCGTTGAACCATGGGACATAAAAATCCCTCCTTGTTGGTTGTGATTTGCGAGATTATACCTCTCAAGTTTGTTTGGATTCAATGTAACCCTAGATGCATATGATGTCAAGATTATTGATAATAGGGATTACTTTGATGACTATCGGGATTATACTGATTTCAGTCGTTTACTAAAAGTGCGATGTATTTAAAAAGGAGGGCAGCGGATGAAAAAATATGAGTTCGAGCAAGTCAAAGCGCATGATATTAAAACTCATAGTTTGAGCTTCTTTGTCACTCTTTTTACCGAGATTATCTTGGTTTCTTTCGCTGGACTTGGTATTTTTCTTTGGAAAACGAATTTTCTTTCCGCGGTTTGTCTCATTAATGGACTCGTCATCCCTTTAATCATTCCTCGGAATTTAACCATTATGCTCGATTTTCGTTTTTATGGAAAAACCATCGGGTTTGATCCCAAAGCATTTATCAAACATTATCTCAATCTTGGTTTTATCGAACTATGTGTCGTTGGCGCTTCTTTCCCGTTTATGAGCACTGTATATTTTGTTCTTGTGGCAATTTCCCTCCCAGTGATTCTTGGTTTGATTATGCTGTTGGTCATGGAACGTCATTCATTTTCACAACTCCATCAATTTCTTGATATGGACCGGCAAAGAACAGAAAAAATCGATTATAAAGAATAGGATTTTTCTGTACATAATGGGTCAATTATTCCTCTCTTCACGTATAATAACGGTTATGAGGTAATGCTATGATTTTATATTTCTCCGGAACAAATAATTCGCGTTATATCGCTGATTCATTAGGAAAAATCCTCAATGAATCCGTCATTTCTATTGGCCAATCCAATCGTGACAAACACTATGATTTTGAGCTAGCGCCAGGAGAACACCTTGGTATTGTTTGCCCTGTCCATGCCTGGAATCTACCTTTGATCATGCATGTCTTTCTTCCCCAAATGAATATTAAGGGATACAAGGGCCAATACGTCTTTGGTGTCTTTACTTGTGGCGCCAACGACGGAAACTGTGACCGCGATCTGAATGGTTTACTGAAAAAGAAAGGCATTACGCTTAACGCGACTTATGCCATTGCGATGCCGGACAACTATATCCCAATGTACGATATTGAATCACCGGAGAAACAAAAACAGGTACTTGCCTCCGCGGAAGAACAAATACCGGCTATTGCCCTTCGTATCAAGAATCAGGAGAATGGATTCAATCGCACCGACAAAAATCCTCCTCGTTTCTTTTCTTCTCTCATGGGAAAGCTTTCGCCCTTTGGCCTCCGAACCAGTAAAGAATTTTTCGTGACTGATGATTGCATCGGTTGCGGTATTTGCGAAAAGAATTGCCCGATGCGGACGATTACGATGGTGGATGAGCGCCCCGTTTGGAAAGGCGATTGTACAAAATGCCTTAAGTGCATTCATTATTGTCCTGTCAAAGCGATTCAAATGAATAAAAAGACTGCCAGCCGAGGTCGTTACCATCACCCGAATTATCCTAAAGCAGATTAATATTTCATTGGATTTTAATCCTTTGTATGTGTTTATGCTAAAATAAATTCAGAGCCCAAGAAAGGCGATTAAGGAGAAGAATCATGAAACTTCTATTTAAGCAACGCGTTTTCTCATTGTTTGGAAACTTTGATATTTACGATGAAACAGGTGCCGAACTCTATCACGTCAAGGGCAAATTTGCTTTTGGACAAAAACTAATTGTCCACGATATCAACGGCAATCCCATCGCTAAAGTCCGCGAACGTCTTTTCACGATTCGTCCTCAATTCAAGATTTATGAAGGGGACACTTATGTTGGCAAGATCATCAAGCGGATTACCTTATTTACTCCCAAATTCAAAATGACTTTCTCGAATTGGACCGTCAAAGGTAATTTCTTCCAATTGGACTACCATATTCTTTCTGGTGAAAAAGTCATCGCTACCATTTCTAAAGAAATTATGCATTTAGGTGACACCTATCAGATCAACGTCGCCGACCCGAATGATGCCCTCCGCGCGCTTCTTGTCGTTCTTTCCATTGATGCTGCAAAACAACGCCGCGATCGTCATCGCAGCACTATGTTCCACAGCTAATCTAACTTGTTTATGTCCGATAAACCGATTTTCCGCTTAGGATTATCGGTTTTTGCTTTTGGGTTTAGATATTGTACTATACTATTTATAAATAGAATTTTACGAGGACTGAATCATGCCGCAAATCATCGTCAAGGATTTATGCAAAAAATATGGTGGTACCCCAGCGGCCGAGATTATCGCTCTTGATCGGGTGAGTTTTTCAATTGACCAAGGAGAGTTTGTGGTCATATTGGGCCCTAGCGGTGCAGGAAAAACGACACTCTTGAATATTCTTGGCGGCATGGACTATGCGACCAGCGGCGAGTATGAAATCAATCACGAAACAGTGACGAGTCTCAATGAGAAAGAACTTTGTTCCTTCCGGCGAAACTCCATCGGTTTTGTCTTTCAATTCTATAATTTAATGCCCAATTTAACAGCACTCGAGAATGTTCGCTTGGCTGAAAGCGTCGTTAAAAACGCGAATCAATCTGCGGCCGCTCTTAATCATGTCGGGTTAAAAGACCGAGCCAACAATTTTCCTTCGCAACTTTCAGGCGGCGAGCAGCAACGTGTGGCGATTGCCCGAGCCATTGTCAAAGACCCATTGCTTTTGCTTTGTGACGAACCTACGGGAGCGCTTGATATCAAAACAGGCCTAGCCATTCTCACATTGCTCCATGATATTTGCCGTCAACAGAAAAAAACTGTCATCGTTGTGACGCATAATGAGATACTCAAGGAAATTGCTGATCGTTTGATCCGCATCGCCGATGGGCGGATCATTGAAAACAAAGTGAACAAGCAGCCGCAAGACGTGGCGATGATTCAATGGTAAAAACCAATATTGTCTTAAGCGCCAAGATGCGGCGTGAAGTTCGTTATAGCTGGAAACAATTTCTTGCCATTATTTTCATTGCCGGTTTGGCGATAACGCTTTACGTCGGCTTCTCTGCGAACGCACAAGTTTTTGCGCATCAAGTCAATCAACTTTATCAAGACGGCAATATGGCTGATATATGGACAACGGTCACTGAATATAAACCTTCAGACGAGGCGTCGTTAAGAGTACTTGATGGCGTGTCGGCATTTGAGTCACGGATGGTACTGGCCGCCAATGTCAACGGCAAGAGCGCCAACGCACTCATTACAGACGGCAATCCCGTCATCAATAAGGAAGCATCGATTGATGAAGGCGAACCCGGCTTCATGCTCGATACGAACTTTGCTAAAACCTACCATATCGCGGTGGGTGACATCGTTGACACGGCCTTCATTGTTCCATCCACCAGTCTTTTCACGAACGCTAACTTTTCTTTTACGGTGACGGGGCTCATGACCCATCCCGAGAATATTCAAAATGGCTCCTACAGCGATTGTTATTTCTTAGTGACGAAAACCATTTTTTATGCCGCCTTCGAAGTGATGGTAAATAACACTTATGCAGAACCCGAAGCCTCAAATATCATCGATGTTTTTGAACATGGTGTGATACTCAAGAATCAATACCTTATCCAAGTCGAAGACGATTATCCTGTTGAAACGGTGGTCAGCGATATTTTGACCTATTTCAATACATACGCCAGCCATCGGCTCGTGATGTGCCTGGATATTGCCAATTTACCCTCAAATAACGTTGCTCAAAACGATATTGTCCAAGCCCAAGAACTGACACTCGTTTTCCCAACGCTTTTCTTCCTCGTGGCCGTTTTGGTTATCTTAACAACCTTATCGCAGATTATCCTTAAGGAACGTACTCAAATCGGGACGATGAAAGCCATCGGTTTACGCAAAAGAGAAATCATCTTCCATTATATGTCGCTTGCCATCGTCCTTTGCCTTATCGGGACCGCCTTGGGATTCATTGCCGGTCCATTTCTTATCCCAGCAATCATGAGCCGCAAATATGCTTTGCTCTATTCATTACCTGCGATGGTCTATACTTTCCCGGTTTGGGCGGCAATTGGCTGTGCCATGTTCTTGTTGGGACTGGCCTCACTCGTCTGTTATCTTGTGGCTCGTCAAGAAGTCCGTTTAACACCAGCCGGAAGCATGCGTGCGGCGACGCCCAAAGCCCAAAAAGAAATTCTCTTTGAAAAGATAGTTAAGAAAAATGACGGGGATATGAGCCTCAAGATGGCGCTGCGGAATATTCGCATTAATTATGCAAAATCATTGATGGTCATCGTCGGAGTGATGGGCTGCACATCTTTACTTGTCTGCGGTTTTGGCATTGACGACACGCTCGATCATGGTATCGAAGTCGATATGACTGAAATTTATGCCTCAGATATGATTGCCCGTTACTATGCCGATTCGCCTTCTTTAAAAACCGAGCTTGAAGCGGTGGATGGCGTGAAAACAGTTGAGGAATTTTCGCTCTTTCCCGCGACAATTTCCCTCGATAAAACAATCTCCGGGAAAATATATTTAGTAAACGAAGATACGGCATTCTATCAAGTTCCGCTCGATCCGAATACCTTGGTGCTTTCAAAGAAAGTCGCTAACGATATTGGGGCGAAAGTCGGAGATCAGATAACCTTCACTGTACTAGGCACGAACTATGTTGAAACGGTTGGATTGATTCATGAAACCTTCTTTACCCATGGTATTTTTGCCGCGAGCAGTCTTTTCCCGAGCCTTTCGGCGACGCCGACGCATGCCTGGATTAATCGAGATGAAGGGGTCACGACGGACGCAGTTAAAGTATCCGTTCTATCCTCAGTCAGCGGAGTCTCAGCGATCATCACTCACGACGAACAAGCCCAACGTATCAATGATATGCTTTCGAGTATCCATTTGATGACCTTAAACATCAAGATCTTTGCGGTCTTGCTGGCGGTGGTTGTTTTGTATAATTTGGCCATGCTTAATTTCAAAGAACGCTACCGTGATATCGCCACGCTTCGTGTCTTAGGCTTTACTCGAAACGAAATCGCTAAATCACTGGTCATTGAAATCATGCTGCTGACCGTCGTCGGAGTATTCTTTGGCCTTTTCCTTGGGCTTCCTACCGAAATTCTGGTTCTCATTACCAACGAAACGCCCATGGTGGCTTTCCTCTACCTGATAAGACCCATATCGTATCTATGGTCGATTCTCATTACTTTTGGGGCAGCGTTTGCAATAAATTTGTTCTTGTCATCATTGACCGACCGCGTTCCGATGGTGGAATCCTTGAAGTCAATTGAATAGGAAAAACGGGTCTTTAAAGGACCACGTTCTCAAAATTGATATTTTTATATTCCGTTGATTATTTGATTTTAACGAGGTTCGTGGCAAAACTCGTGACTTGAGCAGGAGTTTCTTTGGATAAAGGTCCTTTGCCTTTACGGACGTAGAAGGCATTCGGAACGACGACGAGTTGAGCATGCGCATGCTCAAATTCTTTTTCGAAATAATCGTTTGCGTAACTAGGCTTTTTAACAAACCAACCCATGATTTTGGCCTGAACCGCTTTTGGGTCGAGGCGTGTGTCAAAAGCGGAGACTTTTTTATTGGTGAGCAAAAGAGCTTTTTCAGTCAAGAAAAGTTTCATCGCATCGGTAGGAACGAACCCACGCGTCGGGGAACCCAATACAATGACCTCGGCGGTTTTGATTTCTTCATCGGTGACGTTCGCGACAGTTCGTGCGAGCGAAGGCTTGCCGAGAAGTTCAATCTCTGCGGCCAAAAGCGTCGCCACTTTCTCGGTATTGCCAAAAACAGAATCATAGATAATCAAAATCATGGGATTCTCCTTTTTTGCCTAAACCTTAGGCTTTATCAGTGTCTCCATTATATATAAAACGCCATCGTTTGTTAAACACATTAAAAAAAGCCACCGAAGTGGCTAACTGGTTTGAATCTAAAGTTCAATTTTGCGGATGGCCTTCGCAAAGTCGGAGATTTTGCTCTTGCACGATTCGGCGATGGGGCCTTCTGTGCCTTGGACAATGAAGAAAACGGGCGGGATGACGAGATGCGTATTCGTCCGTTTAAGACGTTTAATAAAGTAATCGTTCGCGTAGCCGAAATGCTTGACCATAAAATGAAGGAATTTTGATTTCTGTTTGGCGATATCGACGCGGGTATCAAAGATAGCGATGCGGTGGCTCGCCAAAAGAATTTTGTGTTGTTTTATAAAGGCTTTCATCGGTTCGGTCGGCTGGAAGGCGCGGGTAGGGGAGCCCAGAACGATCAAATGTGCTTTTTCGATATCTTTCACTGTGACGTCGCCGACTCTTTTAGCGGTAGTCAAAATGCCCATTTTAACAAGGTTACTCTTGATATTCAATGCGACTTTTTCGGTGTTGCCGAAGTAGGAATCATAGATGATCAGAACCATAGCTGCTCCTTTACTAAAGTATCGAGGGTCATTAAACAGTTTCTATCATACAACATTCATCACCAAATGTGAAATTTCGGGAGCTGATCAACTACGAAATACACGGCATGTCTATCTATAGATCGGCTTGAACAATCTGTTTGGCAAAATCCAAGATTTTTCCGTCGGTGTCAATGGCGAGCGGGCCACGTGCCGTGGTGACGGTAAAAGGCATTGGCGGGACGACTAGGGTAGCTTTGCCTCTTTTCATTTTTTTTGCGAGGTAATCGATCGCGTATCCAAAGCGTTTAACCATCACATGGAACATTTTCGATTTTATTAAAGTAGGGTCCATCCGGGTATCAAACACAGCGACTTTGTGATGACCGAATAACCCGAGGTTTTCTTTAAGAAAATTTTCCATGGCTTCAGTCACATGGAACGCATGAGTCGGGGAACCAATCACAATCAGGTTCGCCTTTTTGATTTCACCCGCCGTGACATTACCGACTTGAAGCGCTATGGCTTGATGGCCGGCGGCGATAAGGGCATCAGAAAGGGAGAGGGCAATCTTTTCAGTGTTGCCATAAAGAGAGTCGTAAATGATTAAAATCATTTGGCATCCTCCTAAGCTATGATGTCTATCGGTGGGAGTACCTTTTCATTATAGCAAATTAAGGACACGGATAGTTAACTGCCGGCGCCTTCGTATTTTTTCAGCCCACGTTTCCAAAAAGCGTAAGCAAGCAAGCAAAGAGAGATGACCACGCCGGCGATGATACCGGTCAGCGGCCAGATATTAAGTCCGAGATATAAATCGGCAATGGGGTAATACATGACCAGCGAGAAGGGGATGATGTAAACCATCAGGATACGGATCACTTGGTGGAAGATTTCAAGAGGGTATTTCGTGAAGTTGCTGAGTTCATAAATCCCCGACATCAGGGGCATGCTGCGTTTCGTCCAAAAAGAGATGGTCGCGGTTAAAAGTTTGATGGCGGTGAAAAGGAAAATGGCAAAGAACTCGCAGACGATTAACGGGAGAATGTTGCCCCATCCCCAGACAATCGGCTGCAACGGGGCATAGAGGATGACGAACACGATGCCAAGAGCCAATTCGCCAAAACCTTCGTATTGGAAGTTGCTGGCGATAATCTGGAATAACGGGTCAAGGGGACGAATTAAATAGGGGTCGATATCTCCCCGGATGACCATCGAGTTCCCAATCGCCCAGATGTTGTCCGTAAAGATATGATCGATACTCTTTGGAATGAGGCAGATGCCATAGAGGAAGACCATCTTTTCAATCGACCAGTCGCCGAGACTCGGAATCGAGGAAATGGTGAGATAGAGCGTAAAGAAAGCCACCGTGTTGGTGCAGAGGAAACCAAAGATGCCGATGAGGGCGTCCATCCGGTAACTGAGTTTGGCTTTGATAGCCATGGCAAGGAATTTTGGATAAATTTTCAGGTATTTCATTTTATCCTCCCACGCTTACGACGCGTTTGACGGATCCGGCATACGTCCAGAGGGAAAGCAGGTTGAGAAAGACCACCCAAAAAAGTTGGAGGCCCAGCTGAAGCAATGTTTGAGGGAGACCGTACATGCCCAAAGCGATAAATGCCGGGGTTTGCAGCATGGAAGCAAAGGGTAGGAAAAGGAAGATGTTTTGTGCCCACGCCGGAAAAAAACTGAGCGGAATCATCGCTCCCGAAAGAAAACCATAAACTGCGCTTTTGACAAGCATGATGCCAAAGAGGGCCCCAGTAAAAAACGCCATCTGGCCAATCATGAAGTCAAAAGCATCGATGATGAGCATGGCCAGGAACGATGAAAGGATGAAAAATAAAAGGTTATACCAAAGCGGAAAAGCCACCCCGAGAGCAAAGTGAAGGATGACGATGGCTGGGATATATACGGGGAGGAAAGCGACAAGAAATCCCCCTAAGTAACTGCCGATGGAAGAGAAACTGAGCGCTATCCGATAGTTGATCGGTTTAATGAGCGAGTTAGCGATGCTGCCCGTCCGGATATCCTCGCCGACGGTAAAGAAGCTCTGGGAGGAAACCAAGTTGCTGATGATGCGTGACGTGACGACATAGGCGAGCATCGTCGTCAGGGTAAAACCATTGATGGAGGCAGTAGGCGAGAAGGCATAGACCGCAACCCATAGGAAACAGAAAATGACAATCTGCACTAGGTCGCCTAAAATCCACGCAAAAATGGCAAACTTATAAGAAAAAGTTATAAGCATGCCGGCTTTAATAAATGAAAAGTACTTCTTAATAGGCTTTCGTCTCATAGATGTGTTTAACGACTTTCTCAATGCTGTTTTCTTTGATCTTGATGTCGATGACTTCGCAATGATCGAACACGTAGCGGATAACATCTTTTAAATTCACTTTACCCGCATCAAACGTGATCGATAAATAATGGTCAATGACCTCGAACTGGAGGTTGCCGCTGAACTTGGCGTTCAGATCGTCGAGGTTCATCCGGTCTTTGGCAGAAACGAAGAGTTGACGGCTGTCGCCAAAGCGGTTCTTGATGTCCGATAATGGCCCATCGAAAAGGATCTTGCCTTCATCGATGATGATGATGCGTTTGCACAGGTTTGCGATATCATTCATATCATGCGTCGTGAGAATAATGGTCGTCTGGTATTTCTCGTGGATGTCCTTGATCGCGTTGATCATTTTTTCTTTGACTAAAACGTCGAGACCGATCGTGGGCTCGTCCAGAAATAAGATTTCGGGGTTATGGAGCAAACTGGCAGCGAGGTCGGCGCGCATGCGTTGGCCGAGCGACAGCGTCCGCACGGGCGAGGTCATGAACTTGTCGAGCTCGAGAATGCCGCGGAGATATTTAAAACGTTCCTGAAATTCTTTTTCCGGGACTTCGTAAATGTTCTTGAGAAGATTAAAAGACTCGATGAGAGGGAGATCCCACCAGAGTTGGGTTCGCTGCCCGAAAACGACACCGATATGCTTCAGGACTTTGTTTCGGGAACGGCTTTTGTAAGGTTCAAGACCATCGATGAGGACTTGACCTTCCGTTGGGGTAAGGATACCGCACATCATTTTGATGGTGGTTGATTTACCGGCGCCGTTGGCCCCAATGTAACCGACGATTTCGCCTTTAGCGATGGAGAAGGAAACATGGTTTACGGCGATGACTTTTTCGCTTTTCGTCGAAAAAAGCGTTTTAATCATCCCGCCGACGCCTTGTTTACGAACCGGCTTTTTAAAGATTTTACTGACGTTTTTTACTTCGATCATTTTTTTGTACCAATCCAAAAAATATTATAGAGGAGGGGTTTTCAAAATGCAAAATAACATGAGCTCAAAATGAGACTTTTTAAACTCTTTTCCGTTTTTTTATTTTTGCTAGTTGACGTAGTCATATCGAGGGTTATAATAAGGGCGTCAATACTGTTAGACGAGACTCCCATAGAGATACGGGTTCCTGCCGCGGAGTAGTGGAGACACTATGAGAAGGCCAACAATCGGTTTCGACATCAAGGTACCGAATAGTGGAATTTCATTGCTTTATGGAGTTGAAGTTTGAACATTGGTGAAAATGGTGGGGTTGCACTCACGCTTGATGTTTTTCGCCCATGTTAGGGCGTTTTTTATTTAATACGAGCGAAATGCAGGTGATGGTCATGGGCGCTGAACAACCAAATAAAGCGATCGGCACGTCGTTGCCCGCCAATCCCGAAGCGCAGAAGCGCATCATTTTAGGCTCGACTTTACCTGTCGCTGATTTACTCAGCGAATACCATACTTCTTTAACCGGTTTAACTGCTGACCAAGTCAACGAAAGCCGCGATACTTATGGGATTAACCGGATCAGTAAGACCAAGAAAGTCACGGTCTGGAGTCGCATTGCCAAAGCCTTCCTCGATCCGTTCACCGGCATCTTGCTCGTGCTCGCGATCGTGTCATTATTTACCAACGTCATTCTTCCTCCGGCCGGAGAGAAGAACCCGGCGACGGTCATCATTATTTTCGTGATGACGCAAATTGCCGGATGGCTCCGTTTCACCCAAGAATACCGGTCCGATAAATCGGCCGAGAAACTCTCGGATTTAGTCGAGACGACAACCGCCGTCGAACGCGAAGGCATCAAGAGCGAAATCCCGCTCGACGAAGTCGTGGTCGGCGATTTGATTCACTTATCCGCCGGCGATATTATCCCGGCCGATGTCCGCATCATCTCCAGCAAAGACTTATTCGTGAGCCAGGCAGCCCTCACCGGCGAAAGCGAATCGATTGAAAAATCCTCGCTCCTTGCGGACAAGACTTTTTCCAATATTCCCGAACGTAACAACCTTGGCTTCATGGGGACGACCGTTCTCTCCGGCTCAGCCAAAGCCATCGTCATTTTAGTCGGTAACGATACCTTGCTCGGCAAGACCGCGAAATCGCTGAGCGCTAAGGTTGAGAAGACCAATTTCGAAAAAGGCATCAGTTCCGTCAGTTGGTTACTCATCCGTTTCATGCTCGTGATGGTGCCGGTCGTTTTGCTTGTCAACGGATTTACCAAAGGCAACTGGCTAGAGGCCGTTCTTTTTGCCTTGTCAGTGGCGGTGGGCTTGACTCCGGAAATGCTGCCGATGATCATGACCACGACGCTTGCCAAAGGCGCCGTCCGCATGGCGCGTAAAAAGACCATTATCAAGAGCCTTAATTCCATTCAGAGCTTTGGTTCCATGGATGTCCTCTGCACCGATAAAACCGGAACGCTGACGCAAGACCGCGTCGCCTTACAGTACCATCTTGACGTAGCCGGCAACCCCAATATCCGGGTCCTCCGCCATGGCTTTATCAACAGTTATTTCCAAACCGGATTAAAGAACTTAATGGACCATGCGGTTATCGATAAAACCGAAGAATTGGAAGCCACCTATCCTGAACTTCGAGGGCTAGTCGCAAACTTTGAAAAAGTCGATGAAATCCCGTTTGACTTTACCCGCCGCCGCATGACGGTCGTGGTAAGCGACAAAACAGGCAAGACTCAGATGATCACCAAAGGGGCGGTCGAGGAAATTTTGAACATTTGCTCGTACGTCGAATTTGACGGTTCCGTGCAACCGTTCACCGGGGAACTTAAAACGCGGGCCATGGCCACGGTCGACAACCTCAATGACTCCGGCATGCGCGTGATTGCCGTTGCCCAAAAGAATAACCCGTCGTCCGTCAACGTCTTCTCAGTCAAAGATGAATCCGAGATGGTGCTGATTGGTTACTTAGCCTTCTACGACCCGCCCAAACAAAGCGCGGCGGCCGCCTTACGTTCGCTCCGCGATTCCGGCGTTGACATCAAAGTCCTGACCGGCGATAACGACCGCGTCACCAAAGCGGTATGCCGTCAAGTCGGTCTGCATTTTACGCGCGTCGTTCTCGGCAGCGACATCGAAACACTCGATGAAAAAGCTTTACGCGAACTCGTCGAGAAAGCCCACGTTTTCGCTAAACTCTCGCCTGAACAAAAAGCCCGTGTCGTCTTGGCGCTCAAAGCCAACGGACACGTCGTCGGGTATATGGGTGACGGCATTAACGATGCCCCGGCCCTTCGCGTCAGCGACGTCGGCATCTCTGTCGATACGGCAGTTGATATTGCCAAGGAATCCGCGAAAATCATTTTGCTCGAAAAGGATCTAAACGTTCTCAATAACGGCATCATCGAAGGCCGGAAGACCTACGCTAACCTGATTAAATACGTAAAGATGACCGCGAGCAGCAACTTCGGGAACATGCTTTCCGTGGTGCTTGCCAGCGCCTTCCTCCCATTCCTGCCCATGCTGCCGGTTCATCTACTTTTACTCAACCTAGTTTACGATATTTCGTGTGCCTCAATCCCATGGGATAACGTCGATGCCGAATACTTGGCAAAGCCCCGTAAATGGGATGCCTCAGGCATCGGCAAGTTCATGATGTGGATTGGGCCGACTAGTTCCGTGTTTGACATCACCACTTATTTGCTCATGTTCTTCGTCATCTGCCCGCAGGTGGTGGGCGGGGGCTGGAGCACGTTGACAAGCGCCAGCGACAAAATGCTTTTCATTAGTCTCTTTGAGACTGGATGGTTCGTTGAGTCGATGTGGTCGCAGACTTTCGTTATTCATATGCTCAGGACACCCAAAATCCCGTTCATCCAATCGCATGCGTCATGGATTCTCACGACCCTCACGCTCCTAGGCGTGGCTACGATTACGTTTATTCCATATACCGCTATCGGCGCCAGCATCGGTTTAACTCCCTTGCCGGGCGTGTACTTCTTATGGTTGCTGTTGACGGTCGTCCTCTACATGCTTCTTGCGACAGTGTTTAAGAAAATTTATATCAAGAAATATGGGAGTCTTTTATAGTTTTTGCCCCTAGGGTTCCCTCTCTTGGCGCAATTCTTTTCCGCCCATCATTTCGTTATGATATGATAGTTCTAAAATACGGAAAAACTGAAAAGGAAACTTATGGAACCATCTTCACAAATCATCATCAAAACAGTTAAAGGAAGACACATGCTTCGCCAGTTTATCGACTTTCCGGTTCATCTCTATAAGGATTGTCCTTATTTCACGCCCTATATTTACGAAGATGAAGTCGGTAACCTTGCCCCAGGAAAAAACCCCGCTGCCCGTTACTGTGACTTTAAACTTTTCCTCGCTTACAAGAACGGCAAGATTGTTGGACGCGTCTGCGCCATCATCAATAAGTTCGCTAACGAGAAATACAACCAAAAACGCGTCCGCTTTAACCGGATTGACTTTATCGACGACATCGAAGTGACCAAAGCCTTGATTCACGCGGTCGAACAGTTCGGCAAAGAAAACGGCTTGACGGAGATTAACGGCCCCTTAGGTTACAGCGACCAGGATAAAGAAGGCCTCCTCACCATGGGCTTCGACCAGATGAATATGTTTGTCACCTTCTATACGCACGCTTACTATGTCGATCATCTCAAGCAGCTCGGCTTCGTCGTCGACGCCACTTGGGAAGAATACAAGATTTTCATGCCGGAAAAGATCGATGAGAAACTGACGCGTATTTCCGAATACGTCCAACGAAAATTCAAAGTCCATTTAGCCAATATCCCAAACAAAAAGCACAAAAATCTCGCCCCTTATGTCCACCAGGTGCTTGAACTGATGAACCGGGCTTACAAAGACCTCTATGGCTATGTCCCGATTGACCCGGACCAAATGGATCACTTGGCCGATATGACGATCCCGCTCATCAACCTTGATTACTTGCAGGTCGTCTGCGATGAAAAAGAAAAAGTCGTCGCTTTCGGTTTAATGCTCCCAAGCCCGGCCGTCGCACTCAAAAAATGCAAGGGACACTTATTGCCCTTTGGCTGGATTGGCTTCTTCAGCGCCCTGAAAAACGCGAAAAAACTCGATATGGCGCTTGTCGCTGTCGAGCCTGAACTACAAAGTTCGGGTATCATGGCCATCATTTTCGACAAAGCCATCCGTAACGCCGTTAAAAACGGCATTGAATACGCCGAGACCGGGCCGGAACTCAACTATAACGAAAATGTCCAGGCGCTCTGGAAGAGTCTCAAACACGAACGCCATAAAGAACGGTCGGCATTCCTTAAAAAAATTGACTAAAAAAGCGGATAGAGATCCGCTTTTCTTTTTACTTTGCTTGTCATCGTGAAGGGTGGTTGATAATATTCCATTTTTGGTTCCTCATCCTTCAATAATATTCTACGTTGTTTCGGCCGTTTTTTTAACAACGTGTGCGGTTCTTTTCCCACGAGAACAAACAAACAAAAACGCAAGGTAGAATATATTTATCTGATGCGCAGTTTTTATGGAACCGCTCCGTGGAGCATCTGCTGAGGCGATTTTGAATTGAGGGGGTAGAATAAAAGTAGCCTCAATTAGGCTATAATCATATTAGGAGTGAAACATATGAAAACTATCATTAAAGCCATTAAAGACCGACGTTCCATTTATTCCATCAATTCATTATCGCCGATTACTGACGAACACTTGATTGATCTTGTCTCAGCGACCGTAAGACATGTTCCGTCCGCCTTCAACATGCAGGACCAAAAAGCTGTTTTGCTGCTGGGCAAAGACCATGCCAAACTGTGGTCCATCGTCCTCGAGACGTTACGGAAAATCGTCCCAGCCGCGTCCTTTCCAAAAACGGAAGCCAAAATTAAATCTTTCGCCGCCGGACATGGCACGATTCTTTTCTTTACCGATGTCGACGTGGTTGAGGGCATGGCCAAACAATTCCCTCTGTACGCAGACAACTTCCGTACCTGGTCGCCTCAAGGAAACGGGATGCTGCAATATGCGGTTTGGGCCCTATTAGAGTCCGAAGCCTTGGGCGCTTCCTTACAACACTACAATCCCTTAATTGACGAAGAAGTAAAAGCGACTTGGAAACTTCCAACTAGCTGGAAACTGATGGCCCAAATGCCATTTGGAACTCCGACCGGAAAACCCGACAAAAAAGAATTCCAGCCGACCGAAAGCCGTTTCAAGATCTTCGGAAAGTAGAAACATGATCAAAGACGAGCGCATCTCGTCTTTTTTTGTTGTCGATTTGCCATAGATCTTTAACTTTTGTAAAATGGAATTGAAGGGAATGAAAGAAGGGTTACTTATGCGTGAACATAAGCCAAGCAAAACATTGATGCTTATCGGTGTCGGACTCTCGCTCATTTTTGGAATCATCGCCATCGTGAATGGCGTGATGTCGGTGATCAATTTCATCACCGTCTCCGCGTTGAACGGCTGGGACAGCCTCTATCACTTTGGGATGTTCCTTCTCATCAGTTTCGTTTCCTATTATTGTTTCTATGGATTTTCTATTTTAGTGTATAACGCCGAAATTGATATTTATGACAAGGGTTATACCTTATCTGATGTCAATCGTGGTTTTATGGGCGAGAAACCCAATAAAAGCAAACAACAATAAGCTATTTGATGAGGAAAAATTTTGAGTATTTTGCTTGAACTATTTTTTCGTAATTTCAAAAATAGAAAACGCTTTGTTTTGCCACTGAGGTGTTATACTAAAAATAACAGAAATAGCCAATCTCGACGCCAAACTCCTGAGGAACTTTTATGACCAGTCATTACCGGCGCTCTGATTACGCAAATCTCCTCTTTATTTCCGGTATTCTTACTTTTATTGCGGCCGTCGGTGATTTGATCGTAAAACCGGGAGATGCCGAACTCTTTAAAACCATTGTTTTGGTTATTCTTTTTACGCTTTCGTTTGGTTTGGTGACCGCAAGCATTATTGTCAATACCATGGGCGATTCGGTTTCGATTACCGATAAAATAATGACCATCCAAAGTTTTAAGGAATTCATCTTCGTCAGCGATGAGAGCGAACAAACTGGAAAGACGCTTCCGCGCCACCGGAAGTTATCGATTGATCTTGGCGAGGTCGAAAACTTTGCGGCCTTTGACGGCCGCGAGCTCTATGAGCATTCATTCCGCAAGAACTTTCCCATGCATCTGAAGATGCGCCCGATGGTCGTGGATTCATTTATCGGAGACATGCTAATATCTTTGGTCAGGGTCGCTCCCGGGCATATCAGCACGCACTATGACCGCGATGCGGAAGCGGTAACGCTAGACGTCCTTGATGAACAGAGTAAAAAACTCTTGGCTGAATGTCGTTTTCTTGTTTTCAACATGAAAGACAAACGCCAAATCATTTTTTATCTTAAAGGTTATAACATGATTGATGGACTGAGCATCGTTTCGCATATCGTCAAAAAAAGTCATATGTTCCCGATTTCCTCGGTGAAATATCCCGAAATGGATTATCGGAAATACAGGTCGAATAAATGGCGCCGTGTCGTTTTCGCGATGTGGGTGTCAATTATACCGACGATTCTTTTGATTTCACTGTTCCTTTTTATCGAACCCGAGCCTGATGATATTTTCTTTTTTACTTTCAAAATGATTTTGATGTCATTGTCATCTCTTTTCGGGCTACGGATTTATCTATTGCACACCAAAGCCTTTTACCGATCAAGAATGAAACGTCTTGGGGTACTGATCCCGCGTTCACACCTCATTCTTTCAATCGTTGATCTTATGTTACTTGCCATGCTTATGGCATTAACGGAAATTCTCTTGCTTGTCATTAACGCATAACCAACAAATAAGCTGCTTAAATTCATAATTTTCAAGATAAATAATCTTAATGAGCGTCCAGAGAGCATCATTCACCCTTTCAGGGAATATCCATTTTATAATGGAGCCACCGAAAAGGAATTTTGGTATTAACATGGAAAAAACAAAAATTGTCGAGGTCATCGAGTTCACGGATCCCAGCTGTCCCTGGTGCTACGGAACCGAACCCTTACTCCGGAAACTGGAAACCCGTTTCCGCGATCAAATAGCGCTTAGCTTCATTATGGGCGGACTTGTCGAAGACGTCCGTAATCTCAGTGAGGCTTTTGATGATCCAACAAAAGACGTCGTTGAAAGCAACCGCGCCGTAGCGCGTCATTGGCTGCATACCAGCAAAGAACATGGCATGCCCGTCAACACGGCGGCCTTTTCGTTATTTTCTTATGAGTATCCTTCAAGTTATACCCAAGGCATCGCGTTTAAAGCGGTGCAGTTTCAGAGCGATAGCTTCGCCAATGAATTCTTGCGGCGTGTCCGCGTGGCCACGGCCTTAGAAGGCCTCCAGACCACTCGGGAAGATGTCTTGGCTGAACTAGCCAGCGAGTCTGGCGCGAATATGGTCGAATTTTTCGATCGCATTATCAGTGGAGACGCGAAAAAAGCATTTGAAAGTGATTTGACTCTCATCGATAAATACCATATCGAAACGCTTCCTAGCTGGCTCATCCGTTACGATGGTAAGGAAGTCGTGCTTCATGGCATCACAACCTTTGACGCCCTCAAAGAGGCCATCATCGGCATCTCGGATGGCAGCGTCAAAGACCTTTTGGTCCCCAAGACCAAAGACGCAATCCTTGATTTCATTTTTACCAACATCCATGTCGCCCCAATCGAGGTCAAGACTGCCTTTGAATTGACGGACGAAGAATACAATAAAATGATCAAAATACTGAAAAATGATGATATGATCGAAGAAATCAAAATGGGAAACGGCAGTCTGCTCCGATTCTCGCAACTGATTGGTACCTGTACCGACGAATGTTGCTGCTCCTAGCTGAGTTATTTAACTAAAAAAATAAAAAAACATCCAAAGAGCGCTTAGCAGCGCTTTTTTTGTACCATAAAATACTCCTAATTTGCGTTGCGGTAAATGAGCAATCAAATTATAATAGAAACGACAAAGATTAATATCTCTCTTAAGGCAGGTGAAAAAAATGTTAAAAGATTTACCATTATGGAAAACCTATCCCTTGCTTGATAAAAAATTGCGGGATGAATTAAACGTGATGAGCGACGCGGAAATACGCGAAGCCTTTTCGACCGATTTATCTTTTGGCACAGGCGGTCTCAGAGAAATTATGGGTGTGGGCACGAACCGGCTCAACATTTATACCATCCGCAAAGCAACCTTAGGGTTTGCCAATTTTTTGATTAATAAGTTTGAAGGCCAATTCAAAGGTAATCTCCGAGCGGTCGTTTCTTATGACACACGAAACAATTCACGTTTATTTGCTGAGGAATCTGCCCGCGTTCTCGCTAGTCGCGGATTTGATGTCTTCATCTTCGCCTCTTTCCGGCCGACTCCCGAATTATCCTTTGCCGTGCGCGACCTGCATGCCATGGCGGGCATTATGATTACCGCCAGCCATAATCCCCCTAAATATAATGGTTATAAAATTTATGATGAGTTTGGATGCCAATATGTTCCTTCGAAGGTTGATCCCGTCATTCATGAAATAGAATCCATCGAGAGCATTTTCGATTTATCTCCCGAATCCTTCGCTACCTATGTTGAGCAGGGAAAGATTTTCTTCATATCGGAACCTTTCGACTTGAAATACTTTTCAGCGATTGAAAAAGTATCATGCCAAGACGTTGACAAAAGCAAGCTGAAAGTGATTTATACGCCGCTCCATGGAACGGGTCTTGTTTTTGGCGAAAAAATATTAAAACAAAGAGGATTTGCCGTAGTTTCCGTTCCTGAACAAATGGTGCCTGATCCAGATTTTAGGACTGTGAAATCCCCGAATCCCGAAGATCCTGCCGCCTTCTCTTATGCGATGTCATTAGGTAAGAAAGAACGGGCTCACATCTTACTTGCGACAGACCCCGATGCTGATCGTATGGGCGTTGCTGTTTACAACGGGCACGAATATGTTTGCCTGACCGGAAACCAAACAGGTGCCATTATCCTTGACTACTTGACTCAATTTAAAAAACGTCCGGAAAATCCGTGCGTCGTAACAACCATCGTAACTTCTGATTTAGGCATTAAGATTTCGAAGGCAAATGGCATAAAAACCATGCAAACACTCACCGGTTTCAAATTTATTGGTGAACAAATCGAATTGATGAAAACTGCAAATCAAGAGTTCTTTTTCGGTTACGAAGAATCCTTTGGTTATCTCATTAGCCCTGCAGTTCGTGACAAGGATTCCTTTCAAGCTTTACTGATTATTTGTGAGATTGCCGCGTTTTATCTTGCCCAAGGAAAAACACTCCTGGATCATTTGAATGAAATCTATCAAGCCCATGGGTTCTTTGGAGAATCCTTAATCAACATCAAACTCGAGGGCGAAGATGGTCTGCGCAAGATTGACGCCATAATGGATTATTTTAAAAAGGCGGCGATTTTAAATATTGCGGGGCTTCCGGTCAAAGCAATTGAAGACTATGAGGATGGCACAAGGAAGACCACCTCTGGAAAAAAATCGAAACTTGCTCTTCCTCGTTCCCCAGTCTTAAAATTTCTCTTTAAAGATGGAGGTTGGGTTGTCTTCAGGCCTTCAGGCACTGAACCCAAACTTAAGATATACATTTCCATTGTCGGGCGTTCCTCTGATGAAACAAACGCCACAATCAAGAATGTTGAATCACATATTCAGCAAATGATGCTGGAACGTCATCTCATCTAATAAAGGCAAACCAATGGAAAAAACGCTTAAACTGATTCCCAATTTTCAGGAAAAAATTTGGGGTGGAAATCGCCTCAAAACTGAATTCAACTACCAAACCCCTTCAGAAAAAACCGGCGAATGTTGGGCGATTTCTGCTCTTCCACAAGGGGACTGCCTTATTGCAAATGGTAAATTTAAAGGAAGACATCTAAGTGAAATTTACCATGCTCGTCGTGATTTGTTCGCGAATGATCCACGTGACAAGTTTCCTCTTTTAGTAAAACTCATTGATGCCCATGATGACTTAAGCGTTCAAGTGCACCCTAACGATGAGTATGCCCTGAAAAATGAAAAGCAATCTGGCAAAACAGAAGCTTGGATTATTTTAGGTATTGAGAAGAATGCACGCGTGCAACTGGGCCATCATGCGAGGAACCAGACCGAATTAAAAGAACTCGTCCATTCAGGAAAATGGGATAAGTTATTAAACTATCGTCCGCTACAACTTGGTGAGGTCATTTATGTTCCTACAGGAACGGTTCATGCACTTTGTCGCGGCACACTCCTATTAGAAATACAGCAATCGTCTGATGTCACATACCGTCTTTACGATTATGACCGTATTGATGAACATGGAAAGCACAGGGATTTGCACATTGACAAGGCTCTTGATGTCATCAACGTTCCTTATGTTCCGGAACCTCTTTGTTTCATGAAACTCGAATCTAAAGCAAATGAAAGAATCACTCTCATTGAAAACCACTATTTCAGTATTTATCAGTTTTCCATTCACGGCGTGTACTCCTTCCCGAATCCATGGGGTTTCTATTTTCTCCTTTCAGTGATTGCTGGCGAAGGGACAATCAATGATGTCGCTGTCCAAAAAGGCGATCACCTAATTGCAACTTCACTTTCGAATGTAATCCAATTTTCCGGAGATATGACCGTTATTGCTGTTCATTCATAAGTCGCTATGACTCATTTTTAAGAAAGCACGAGGAATTTGCAATGAAATATAGTATTGGCGTTGATATTGGCGCAACTAACATTCGTATGGGAATCGTCGGGGAAGACGGTTCGTTTCTTCGTGTTCTCAAAGAAAAAACCACAACCGTAAAAACGCCTGACGCTTTAATTGGGCAGTTACTCCATTTATATAACGCAATTACCATCGAACCGGTGAAACTTACTGGCATTGGGATCGGAATTCCAGGACCCGTACTTCCAGGTACTGGCTTCGTCTACGTTTTCCCCAATCTCCAATTACCTCCTTTTGATATTGCAAAAGCACTGTCTGACAAGATTAAACTACCTATCTATGTCTCTAATGATGCTAACGTCGCCGCTTTCGGTGAAGCTAAAATTGGCGCTGGAAAAGGCTACGATGTTGTGCAATTCTTTGTCGTTTCAACAGGGATTGGAGGCGGATTAATCGTCAATGGTAAAATCTGGACGGGTCGTCTTGGTTTTGCTCAAGAAGTGGGTAATATGATTATCAACCCTAATGGCGTTCGCCCGAACCCAACGATGAATGTCGGTTCTTGGGAGTCGTTTTGTTCAGGAACGAGCCTAGTCCGCATGGCCGCCGAAGCGGGTGTTGTGACCAAACATGCCGGTGAAGTTTTTACGAATCCAAAACTGAGCGGACTCGTTGACGAATGGATTAATAATATGGCTATTGCCATCGCAAATATGGTTACGCTTTATGAGCCTGATATTTTCGTGATCGGCGGTGGCGTTATCCAGTCCAAAGACTATTTTTTAGAGAGAATGCGAAAGAAAGTTAATGACTACGTATTTAAGGATTTAGAAAACAAAATTATGATTGTTCCTGCCTTGCTTGACCAAGACGCTGGGTTAATCGGCGCGGCATTATTGGCTTTTTGAACATAAGGATTAAAAAAAATAACGCTTAATACGAATTTTTAATAGAAAACCTAATCGAAACCACCGGTTAATTTAACTTTTTAACTGGACTTTTGCTTTATTACTTACTAAAATAAAAGAAATGAATCCAAAGGAAGGAACCTATGGCAAAAGTAACATTAGAATCAATCGCAGCTAAAATGGGTGTCAGCACTGTTGCTGTCTTTAAAGCCCTCAACGATCAAAAAGGCGTTAGTGAAGAACTACGCAAAAAAATTAAGGCGTACACGAAATCGGTCGGTTATGTGAGCAAGTCATCTCGCTTTGGCATTAGCAAGAAGCGTTTCCTCTTTTTCATTAACCAAGACTTCTTCTTAACGCCCTCCGAACAATTCTATTCAACGATTTTCTACTTTTTAAGCACTGAATGTAATCAGGCCAATAGTATTCTTCAGGTTTCGTTTATCGAACCCGAACATACCCTCGAAAAATTAAAGAGCGCGATTGCCGCTTTCGATCCGGACGGCATCTTTTTTGCCTGCGAAGTCGGCTCTGACATCCTTGGTTATTTCGAGTCGCTTTCCATCCCAACAGTTGTCATCGACTATTTTTCACCGATTTATTCATGCAACTATGTTTATGTCGATAACTATCAAGTATCCTACATGCTAACTAAGTACTTGATTTCAAAAGGCCATAAGAAGATCGGCTTTGTCGGCGATATTCGAAAAACCTCTGCCGTGGCGGACCGTTATTTCGGTTATGTCAAAGCGTTGAAAGAATCAAACATTACTGTTGTCCCCGAATGGCATATCAACGAAAACATCGAACGCAGCAAAGATATGATTTCTTTGCCGGCCATTGGTGTCCCGACCGCATTTGTCTGTCACTGCGACTCAGCCGCCCAACGCCTCTACACCATGTTGGCAATGAAGGGTTTAAAGATTCCTGAAGATGTTTCTATCATCAGCTTTGATAACACATCGTTATGTGACTCCTTGATGCCAAAATTGACCTCCGTTGGCCCGCATAAAGATACCTATGCCAAGAAAGCTTTTGCGGTGATGGTGGAAGCGCTTAAAAACAAGCACACGAATGTACAGATTAAGTCCCACTTAGTGGAACGCGATTCTATTGCTACAATCCAATAAGTTCTATTTCATCGATACCATCAAATGTTTTCGTTGTAATGTCACCAAAACGGTTAATAATCCGTTAACAAATCTTTATTCACTTTTAAATAGCTATATATAGATTTGAATCTTGATTTGGCATTAATATCGAGAAAATAGGTTAAACAATAAATTAATCTTTGGTTAAAAAAATAAAGAAATTAATGTCATATTTAGATGAGTATGCTATACTAATGCCGAAATATAAGATTGAGGCACGCATACATGAAAAAACAATTACTGCCATTCATCGGAATATCGTTGCTTGTATTGTCATCTTGCCAGATGCAATCTTTTGCCTCACCCGATGTCGCTGTCGGAAAGTCGATCACGAAGGTTGAAAGCTTCCCGGATATCCCAACGAACTATCATTATTTTGACTATAAGGCGAAAGCATTGGCTTTAGACGATACTACCTTTAGTTTTGCCCAAAATGAAACAGCGCAGATGCCTAATTATATCTCGACCGATATGACGACCTGGTCACCAGTTGGTTTTTGGATTGATCAAGCACGTCAGCCCACTGACTATCTTCCCTTGGAAACCGGTTATTTGAAACGGTCCTTTGGGCTCCCGACATATGTTGGAGACAATCGCGTTGCCAGTTCCGGCAGTGAGGCGATGACGACGATTGCGTCAGTGCTTGGCAGCAGTTTTGCAGGCATTGACAAATCTGCACAAGTCTTTGGCGAATCAACAGATGATTTCGTCGAAATGACATTCTCCAGTTATGACACAGGCAGCAAACTCGTCCATAACTTTGGCTTACAAGGTCAAAGTTTTTGGTACGATATTTTCCCGCAGATTATGTTTACGCGTTTATATGACATGTATCCAGATACCTTGTACATGAAAGAAATGGTGCTGAATGGTGCCGATCAATGGCTCGAAGCCTTACCCTATTTCGTCGATGAAACCGGAGCGCCTTTCTATGATTTCGTCGGTTACAACGTCGTTTTAGAATCTCCGACCATTACTGGCAGCCATATCGAACCCCCGAATGGCGGTCTGGCATTCCTTTTCTATGCCGCATATGAAATGACGCAAGAAGGCAAATATTTACAAGGGGCTAAAGAAGTATTGGATTATCTTCAAACGTATCCAGGCAACCCGAATTATGAAGCGCTGACGGACTATGCGCCGTTTGTCGCTGCCGCCATGAACGCCAAATATGGGACGACCTATGATGTTGGCAAATTCCTTGATTTCTTGTTCGATGGCGATTCCGCATTCCGACCCGGTTGGTCGGTGTTAAGCGGTAATTTCGGTAATTATGCCGTCGATGGTCTAGTCGGTCAATCCGGTGATTATGCCTTTGCGATGAACTCGCTTCACCTCGCGACGGTATTAGCGCCATTAGTTAAATATGACGTACGTTACGCGAGCGCGATTGGTAAATATCTCTTGAACCTCGTCAATAACGCCCAGCATTTCTTCCCGCAGGAAATTTCCCTGGCCCATCAATCGATGGCGGATTATCTCCCATTTGATCAGGCCGGATCGTTACTTTATGAAGGTTTCCGTAATAGTTACAATTCTGTTTCCGGTTATGCCATGGGCGATGCCACGGCGATGTTCGGGCAACCGAGCGATCTCAGCGTCTATAGTTCCGCTTTCATCGGTGGACTCGGCGCTTTAGTGGCCCAGACCAATGTCAAAGGAATCTTGCAAGTTAACCTTGATTCGACCGATAGTTTCGGACAGAACGATTATCCGACTTATCTCTATTACAATCCATTTGAAACCGAACAAATCATCGATTTCGACGGTGGGCTCACTCCTTATGACCTTTATGACACTGTGACGAAAGCCATCGTGGCCCATAACGTTACCGGCGTCGTTCACCTAAAAGTTCCGGCCGCATCGAGTAAAGTCGTGATGGTTCTTCCGGCGAATAGCACGTATTCGATTGAAAGTGGTTGCATCGTGATTAACGATAAGACCGTCAGCCGTTTACAAGCCGCTGTCAATTTAACGAATATCACAACCCGTCAGGAATTAACTGCCGCGACAGATATCGGAATCAGTTTTTCGGCGCCCAAAGGCGATGTCGTCACGAATATGAAGATTAGTTTTGGCCCCATCGTGGTTTACGATGGCGACCCGGTGTTGTTATTTAATTATGATAAAGCGCTCTTACCCGATACGGATTACACCATGAAAGTGGAAATCACGACCCAGAATGGGCTCGTTGATTATGTGACCAAACGCGTGGTGTGCCGATAGGAATGGAATACATGAAAAAGAATCTAGTGACCTTACTCTTGCCGTTATTGGTGATGCTGACCCTCAGTGGTTGCGGCCCTTCTTCGGCGAGCGAATCTAGCAGCGGAACCTCAGGCGGTTCGTCCTCCCAAGTCTGGGATGGTAATAGCATTACCTACTCCGCCAACGACATTTCAAAATTCGGTAGCGGAACGCCTTCTGGCGTCGCCAACTATAACGAAGAGAACGACCAAGTCGTGATTTGGAATACTGATGCTAGCCTTGATAACTATGGCGGCGTACAAACCCCGGCGTTGTCGCTTGATTTCTCGAAAGCCGTTATTTTTGAGATGCAGGTCATCAGCTCTTATTCGCAGTACATCGTGAAATTAGCGGTGGAAGGCGAACTGGAAAACTATTATGTGCTTAGTGATGATGGCACCCCCGGAACGATTTCAATTAACGTCGTTGACGCGATGCTATGCGCGAAATACCGTGGTAAACGGACACAACCTGACCCAGGTTATGACACGGGCTGGCATTATGCCGGCATGACGAAGAAATGCAGTTTCTATATTTTAGCCAAAGGACCCGATGGCGAGCGACAAACCGCCGAACTCGTCCTTGACCATATTTCGATTTCAAATAATCAAACCGCCGTCACCGGCGTGCAGATAATCTCCGAACAAATCGTCGCCAATACCTTAACCAAACTGAAAGGCAGCGAAAGTGTCCATCTCGATGGCGCGATTATTCCTTCCATCATTACTGAACAAGGGATTCTCTGGTCCAGCGCCGATGAAACGATCGCCAGTGTCGATAGCGACGGCAACGTCACCTTTGTCGGTGTCGGAAAGACCGTGATTACCGCTAAATCGCAGATTGACCAAAGCAAAACCGCGACATTAGATGTCGATGTCACCAGCGGATTTGAAGATTCAGCGACTTTAAAAACTGAACTGACCTCGCTTACTTATGGCGGCAGTGCGATCGATGTGGCCCATTTTACGGACTTATTCCGTACGACATGGGGCAGCAGCATCATCCAAAACGTCGGACTTGAAAGCATGTCGGCGTTAGATGACCACCTAGAGGGCACGAACATAGTGGTCGAGAACTATTTTTCCGCCAGTAATTCAACTTTCGTGAACGAAGCCCAAGCCCACTTAACCTCCGAGAAAGCCCATTTTGCCCTGACTTTAACGGGTACAAGCAGCGCGACCGTCTATCGGAATATCGCTGGGGCACTCTATCAAGAAACCTATAATAGCGGCATTGCCATCAACTATGCCTCATTCTCATCGACTTGGTCTAAACTCGCGACCTACACTGAACAAACGATCGTGGTATGGGGTAACGGCAGCGTTTATAAATATGACCTGACCGTATTGAATAGCGAATCGATTGGTTCCTATCAGCCCAGTGACTTTATGGATACAAGTATATGGACTATCCCGGACCGTACCAAGCAATCCTTGGATCCGGTGGTTCATGCCTTAAGCCCAGCGACGATCAGCGTCAGCGGCAGTAATCTCGTGATGCATCAGAATAAATACCCCGAAGCCAAGTATTGTTTCGGCGGTATCGTTTCAAACGTGTTAACGAGCCCGCAAGATCAACCCGTCCAGATGTTACTGAACGTCACCGCGCTCAATCAGATGAACGATTACGTAAAGACGATGTGGGAAATCAAGATTCTCTACTACCAGAGTAACGGCACGACCGTGGTCAGTTCTAACCCGCTCAAAGTCCAGTCAGGCAATACGACTGGATTACAAACCGTGACCTTTACGCCGACCTATAACCATTACCGTTTCTATCTCGTCGTGAACGGCAGCGATATCGGTGACCAGTTCGCCGATGCCGAAATGCAGCTCAGTTATTTTAAGATTTATAGCATCGCTTAAGGAAAGGAAGGAATTGACACTATGGAAAAACAACTCTTATTACAAACCAAAAACTTAACGCCTTCCCGACCGGATTTTGAAATCCTTGGCATCTTTAATCCTGCGGTCATTCAGATCAAGGACGAAACCATCTTAATCGCCCGTGTCGCTGAAACCGTGAAACAACTTGATCCCAAGATGGCGGTAGTGCCGTTTTACCGCGACCACAGCTATCAATTCATTAAGATCCCACGTAATAGCCCAGACCATGATTTCTCTGATTCCCGCGTCATTAAAAACCATTGCCAGAATTACTTGACCTCGATTTCGCATTTCGCGATTGGGCGGAGTAAAGACGGCGTTCATTTTACCTTTAATGATAAGGAACGGATTTTCCCAGATTCCAAGTATGAGGAATATGGGATTGAAGACCCGCGGATTACCCAGATTGACGGCCGTTATTACATCACTTACGCTGCGGTGAGCCAATATGGCATTAACGTCGGCTTGATGGTCACGGATGATTTCCATAAGTTCGAACGCCTAGGTTTGATCCTTCCCTTTGATAACAAAGACTGCGTTATTTTCCCTAGCAAGATCAATGGCCATTACGTAGCCCTTCATAGACCCAGCAGCAGCAACTTCGGCAAACTGGATATCTGGACTGCGGAAAGCAATGACTTACGGACTTGGGGCAATCACCATGTCCTGACCGAAGCCCGTGTAGGTTATGACGCGAGCGACCGCGTCGGCGCCGGAGCGATTCCGTTTCTCACCGACAAGGGCTGGGTCGTCGTCTATCATAGCGCCGATGCGCAGCAACGTTACCACATCACCGCGATGGTGCTTGATAAAAATAATCCCGCAAAAGTGCTGATGAAGAGCAAGAAACCGCTCATTCAGCCGACCGAAACCTATGAGACCAAGGGCTTTGTCAATAACGTCGTTTTCACCTGCGGGCTCACGCACTGCGAAAACAATTTAACCGTTTATTATGGCGCTTGCGACCAAAACATCGCCAAGTGCACGATGAGCATGAAAGAATTCTGGGAAAACATGGAGGTGGTCGCGTGAAACGCACATTCTTATTAGTCGCGGCTATTCTTACTTTTACCGCGCCGTTACTCGCGTCCTGCACGGATACGTCCAATGTCCTGAAAATCGCTTTGGATGCGGAAGACGAAGGCCGTTATGACGAATTGTTCGCTTATTTCACTGCCCAAACCGGTTATCCGATCGCGGCCACTTACGGCCAAGACATCTCGAAATTGATTGGCACCAAAGACGAACCGGATATCATCAAGACCAGAACGGTCGCGGTCACGTCAATGAAAGAAAGCCTGATTGATTTAACGCCCTACATTGATGCCGAAACAACGATGAATGTTGACCAATATATCGATTCCATCATGGATGCGCTTACCATCGACGGCAAAGTCTATGCCTTGCCGACTAGTATCAATACCTCCTTACTTTATTACAACAAGGATTTATTCGATGCGTCCGCTACAGAGTTACGCGCTGGCTTAGGCCTTGGCGAAACCGATAGCGTCTATCCGCAAGCGGATTGGTCTTATGCTGACTTTCAAACTGCCGGCGTCATTCTTTCGAAGTACACATTAGACGGCACAACCCCGGTGTATACCCAGTTTGGGGCTGAAGCCCAACTGAACTGGTGGGGCGAATGGCTCGTTTATGTCAATCAAATGGGCGGTTCCTTCTATGAACCGGGAACTGACAACCATGTATGCGCTGTCACCAGCCCGGAAGCGATTGCCGCAACCGAGTTCTTCGTTGAAAAATCGATGGGCGACGTCAACCACAAGTTTGCCCCGAACGCGATTGAATCGGCCTCTTCATTTGGCTTTATGAGCGGCAATGTCGCCATGGTCCTTGGCGGACATATGGGTGACTGGTATAGCTACGATGCTCTCGGCTTAAACTGGGATATCGCCATGCTGCCGACACCGGTCGGAAGACCTGATGCCCAAGGCGGGGAAATCTCCGCAGACGCATTTGGCATTTCGGTCCGTAGCCATAAAGCGGAGCAAGCCTTCTCCTTCCTAAAACTATGGGCTGGCACGGAAGGCGCTTCGGAAATGTATAAATACGGCAAAGTCGGCGCTTTAAAATCAATGGAAACGTTGATTGCCAGCTTACCGGAAAATGAAACCAAAGATATCTCGATCAGCGTGGTCTTCCGCGCCGTGGAAAAAGCCGTGACGCTCCCGAACGAAAAAGACTTTTCGAAAGTGGTGCGCGAGATGGCGATGAGCGAACTCTATAAACTGATGTATACAGGCCGTGGTTCCGAGAGCGATGTTACCTTAGTGCTCACGCGGATCAAGACCAACGTCGATAAATATTATTCCGATCTATACGGTGCTTAACAGAAAGCGGTGAAGTCATGGAAGATGCAGAAGTCGTTGTCAAACGGCCAAAACTGACCAAAGCGCAACGAACCAAACAACTCAAGCGTAATTACCAAACCAACTATAAGTTCTTTCTTATCTTTGGCGGGATTGCGATTGTTGGCTTTTTCCTATTCTATTTTTACCCCATCATCCGGACCTTCATTCTCAGCTTGACCGACAAGACGATTTATAGCGACAGCGCTAATTATGTCGCCCTTGAAAACTACATGTACGCGATTACCAAAGACGCGATGTTTGCGAAATCCATCAAGCAAACGATGATTTTCGCCATCATCAGCGGTATTTCTGTCTTGGTAACGTCGTTATTATTAGCCATTTTACTCAATTCAAAAGTGAAATTCATCGGCGTCTTCCGGACCATCTATTTCTTGCCGTTCATTATCCCGAGTTTCGCCGTCGGCGCCGTTTATAAAAACCTCTTCAACCCGACGACGGGCCTCATCAATAACATCATCAGCCTCTTTGGGGTGACGGACTTGCCGTTATGGTATATTTCGCCTTATTCCGCTTTGAGAACGATGATTCTCATCAGTTCGTTCGGCTTTGGCGTCAAGATGCTGGTCTTTTTAGCCGCCATCCAGGGCATCCCCGAACAATACTATGAAGTCGCCGAACTGGAGGGCGCATCGAAAGTTTCCCAGTTCTTTAAGATTACGTTACCGCTTATTTCCCCGATGTTATTCTTTAACGTCATTCTTATCACTATCGACGGGTTACGGAGTTTCTCTTTGGCCTTCGTCATGGGGAACGGCAACGGCTGGCCTTCGAACTCCACTTTACTCTTCCCGATTTACATGTTCATGACGGCCTTTAACGCACCATTCAGGTTAGGCTATGCCGCCGCCATGGCGTGGTTATTCTTCCTCATTATTTTAGCGTTGACGGGTTTACAGTTCTTGCTGTCGAAATTCTATGTCCAGAAAGACATCACGTAGAAGGGAGGACACTATGGAAAGCCCAGAATTCAAAGATACCAAACTACACGGAAAGACGTTATCGAAGAAGACCCAGAAAGTCCTCACTTATTTTTTTCTTATCCTCTTTGCCATCGTCGCCTTATTACCTTTCTATTACCTGATCATCACGGCGATGAAGGATTTAAACGAAGCCAGCACGCAATCAACGATGTGGCCTCATTCTTTCGCGCTTTGGGATAATATCAAGTTCGTCGTCACTTACCAAGACTATAATGTGGTCCGCATGTTCGCGAACACGATGTTTATCTTCGTATTAAAGACGTTAGGAACCGTCCTCACTTGCTCGATGGCGGCTTATGCCTTCGCCATGTATAAGTTCCCCGGCAAGAAAGTCATCTTCTTCGTGATGCTCAGCACGATGATGATCCCGGGCGAACTGCTTGGTATCCCGATTTATGAATTCTTCGTCAATACCGGATTAAAAGAAGTGGCCTATATTCCTCTTTGGATTGCTTCATGGTTTGCCACGGACGTCTTTATCATCTTTTTATTCCGTCAGTTCTTCATGACGGTTCCGAAGGCACTCATTGAAGCCGCCCGAGTCGACGGATATGGCGAAGTGCGAATCTTCTTTAAGATTGTGCTCCCCCTTAATAAACCGGTCATCGCCACGGTCATCCTTCTTTATTTCATCGGCACCTACAACGATTTGTATGGCCCGGCCCTCTATATTTCCGAGAAAGCCCAATGGGTCATGGCCAATAGCATCAGCATATTTGAGAATCTCTTTAATGTCGGCGGTTCCAGCAGTTTCGTCGTTCCCTGGAACTATGTCTCTGTCGCCAGTCTCATTGCGTTAATTCCGGTAATTATCTTATTCAGCTTCATGCAGAAACAATTCTTGCAAAGCGTTACCGGAGTGGGGATCAAAGGATGAAAAACTTAGTGAAAGCCAAGCCAGTCTTCGACCTCGAGAAAGCGTTAGCCGCGCACCGCGCGAATACGCACATTCTCAAACACGCCAAGCTCCAATTCATTGGGGTCAGCGGCTACGACGTCTACAACATCTCGCAATCTTTCGTTTGGGAAGACATCACTTATCTTGCCGGACGCGTCGAAAAACGCGGCAGCGAGATTTCGAGTGTCCGTATCTTTGAACGGATTGCCCAGCATTCCTACAAAGTGACCAAACACGAGATTCCGATGCTCCAGGACCCGTCAGTCCAGATCATGGACGGACAGCTTCTCATCGGCGGAACAGAAATCTATCCTAACGAACAAGGGCAGATTACTTCATGGAGAACGGTCTTCTATCAGGGCAAAGACTTTGATCATTTGACGAAAGTCATGAGCGCCCCCTTAAAAATGAAAGATGTCCGTGTCGTCCACGGCGATAAGTATTACGTGATGAGCCGTCCGCAGGGCGGTGTCGCCAAATTCGGTAAAATAGGCTTAGCGTCGGCAAATAAACTTTCCGATATCACGCCGGAATTGATCGAAAAAGCGCCGCTCCTCGACGACCTCTTCACCGATAAGGTGTGGGGCGGGGCCAACCAAATCCATATCTTAAAGAACGGCCTGCTCGGTGTCCTCGGCCATGTTGCCATCATGAGCGAAGGCGATGTCCGTCACTATTACGGCATGACCTTTGCGGTCAACCCGGTGACCCATGAACGGACCGAATTAAAAATCATCTGCGAACGTAGCGACTTTGCCCCGGGCGAAAGCAAGCGTCCCGACCTAGTCGATGTCGTCTTTGTGGGAGGCCTGAACCGTCACGACGACGGCAACGCCACCTTATATACCGGTCTATCCGATGCCGAAGCCCATGTCATGCTGATTGAAGACCCCTTCTTGGAATACGAAAAAAAGTAGGTGAAGGCTATGCGTAAACGTCTCGCTTTCTGGACGCTTATCCCTTTGATGATGGGAACGTTAGTCGGCTGTAACGACCGGCTCATTTTGACGCCGCTGGTGACCGAATTTAATTTCGATACCCTCAACGACCTCACCTATCAGTTTCCCGATAACATCGGGGAGTTTTCTCATCTTGAAGGAAACAACATCGCGGACGGGGATTACGATTTAGCCGACGGCATCCTCTCTATCAAGAAAGAATTCCTGGTATCGCTTGATCCGGGAAAGTACAGCGTCAAGTTATTCACGACGATGGGTGAAGCGGATTTAGACTTCACCGTGCTTGATTTACATAACGCCAATCGCATCATCAATGGTGGCTTTGAGACCGGTGATTTATTTGGCTGGACGAGCCAGACCATCTTTAAAGGCGAGACGCAGCTTCAAGGCTTTATCGATAGCGGCGTCGCCGCGAATGACGCGAGTTTAGTCTACACCGTGGCCTATGACGGCGACGGCGAGTATGTCTATGGCGTGGATTCCGCTTTAACGCAGACCTTATGGGAAGAACATATGGGACTGATGAGTTCGCGTGCTTTTACCCTCGGCGGCAGCGGCTTCATCTCCTTTAAGCTCGGCGCCGGAAAGAATTCTGATTTATCTTATTTAGCGGTGCGTAACGCCGTCACAGGTGAAGAAGTGGGCCGTTATGGCAATAGCCACTTTAACGCCACCGGCGTCACCAACGAAGAAGCTTTATTCGCCGAAAACCTTGTCGGTTATAAAGCCGACTTATCGGAACATTTAGGCGAACTGCTCCAGATCGATATCGTCGATTATGGCGCGCGTAGCTGGGACTTTATCACGTTAGATAGTGTCGAGACCTATAACGAAACAGAGCCGGCGACCGGCACCCTCGCTATCAACGTGAGCCCGACCATCGAGCAAGCCTATGTCCCGAATCAACTGATTAACGGGGATTTCTCTGGCGGCTTAGACTATTGGACTGTTAGTGATCAACGTGGATGGTATACCGACCTCGGTGTTTATGATACCTTCCAAGCGCCATCGGGCATGCTCCGTAGCGACGCCACCGGCGATGCCGCGCGAGGTCTCATCCGCAGTTCCTTATTCCGTGTCGACGGCAGTGGCGTGATTTCGCTTCAGCTCGGCGCCGCGCAGGGTACCCGTTTTGATAAGGATACCTATGTCTCGATCCGTCAAGCGGTGACCAATACCGAAGTCTTCCGTTTTGCCAATACACGCCATAATGGCAATACCTTGATAACCTATTACATTGATTTAAGCGACTATCTCGGAAAGAATCTCTATTTCGAGATCATTGATAACGCGACCGGCAGTTACGATACGATTTTCGTCGATAACATCGTCACTTATTACGCGGAAGCGCCGGCCTATGACTTCGGCGATACCGCGGCAAACCTCAATTCGTAGGAAGGATAACAGATGAACGGAACCACTCAAACAAAACGCGCCCCCATTGCCCTCTTCGGGATGGTGTTCGCGATGATGCTTACCGCCTGCGGCGAAGCATCGTCTTCTTTGGTGTCTTCCGAATCATCAACCTTACTTACTTCATCCTCGAGCTCCTCTTCAAGCTCGGGGAGTTCTTTATCAACCTCTTTAGACGAGGACGCGTATCAAATCACTAACGGCGATTTTGAAACCGGTGACCTCACCGGATGGACGGTCCTGGAAGGCCAAGCCTTCGGTGATGCCGGGGTCAGCCAAGACGTGACGGTCAATGGCACGATTCCTTTTGGAAAAGAGGGCACTTATTTCTATAAGAGCACGACTGAATCTTTTGAAGGCAAAATGAAATCCGAGAATTTTGTCATTGGCGGCAGCGGTTATATCACGTTCTTACTGGGCGCCGCTTATAGCCAAGCCTTAACCTATATTTCCATCGTGAACGCCAGTACTAATATCGAGTTATTCCGTTTCGGTAACACGGCCTTTAATTTACCGGCTTCTGGGACGACCAATTACCGGGTCGAGAACTTAGTGCCGTATTACGCCAACTGCTCGACCTATTTAGGCACGGAAGTCTATATGCTTGTGGTGGACCAATCCACGCAGATTTATGGCTACTTATCCCTTGATAACGTCGTCACCTATTATCCGGGCGTTCCTTCGCTTACCGGAAAAACCTTGGCCACGAATATCATGCCGGTGTTCCCGTCGCTCGCGAATACGCCGAATACCCCGACCAACCAAGACTTTGGAACCGGAACTTTATCCGGCTGGACCGTCAGTGGCGAATCCGGTGTCTTCCAAGACAGCCAGATCAACGCCAACCATCGCTTAAGTAACCGTCCGGACGAAACCAAAGTGGGGACGCTTCGTTCCTCCGCCTTTAAAGTAGCGGGCAGCAACTGCATTTCGTTCCGCCTCGGTGCGACCAAATACGCCGCCGTCACTTACTTATCCATAAAGAAAGTCGGCACCAATGAAGAAGTGTTCAGAACCTATAGTAACCGCTGGAAAGATATCGATGAGGAAGCCACGCATTTATACTATATCGATTTCCATGATTACGCTGGCCAAGCCCTCTATCTGGAATTCGTCGATAACTCCCGTGGGGACTGGGGATTGCTGAGCATCGAACAGATCCAAACCTATTATGTGACCTTACCGGCGGTGACCGATGAGATCGCCGTGAATTTATTACAGCCAATCAATCTCAATCCGACTTATACGGCGATGCGTGACTATATCAATCCGCTGATTAACGGCGTTTCTGACGTTACCACCCGCACGACCTTACAGAAGTCCTTCTATGCGACCATCGACGGGATTACCAACACGGCTGGCAACTGGGGCACGGTGCTTCGTTATAACACCGATGGCTCAACCTTTGTCATCACCGGCGACATCGACGCGATGTGGCTCAGAGACTCTAGCGTCCAAGCCTATGCCTATTTGCCGTTCATGAACCTCGATTTGGATGTCCGCATCATGGTGAAAGGCATCTTAAAGAAACAATTTGAATTCATCCGGCGCGATCCTTATGCCAACGCCTTTAACAGCAATGGCACGACCTTTGAACGGAAATTCGAGATTGACTCCTTGATGTATCCGTTATGGCTGGCCGACAAGTATTACGAAATTACCGGAGACGGCAGCATCTTTGATGCTTTCTTCTTACAAACCTTAACCAAAATCCTCGATACCTTGGACGCTGAACGGCACCATAGCGACGCCAATTACGCCGTCACCAACAGCACGGACTTGGCGAGTAGTTCACCGACCGTCAATCTTGACTGCGGCCTCATCTGGAGCGGCTACCGCCCCAGCGATGACGTCACCTACTATAAGTACTTCATTCCCGGCAACATGTTTGCCGTGGCGACCCTAGAAAAGATCCACGTCATTCTCGATGCGGTGGGCCGTGATTCGGCTTTAGCCTCACGGGCCGGCACCTTTGCCAGTAGCGTGCGCGCCGCCATCGAAGCCTATGCGACATATAACCACCCGACCTTCGGCAAGATTTATGCCTTTGAAGTCAACGGGATGAATAACGATGTCAATTCCTCAGTGGGCAAAATGTTCCAGGATATGGCCAATATCCCGAGTCTCTTATCGATGCCGTGGCTTGGTTATGTCAGTGTCGAAGACGCTACTTACCAACGGACACGGAGCTTTATCTTAAGCGCCAGCAACCCGTATTATTTCGAAGGTACCTATGCCAAAGGCATCGGCGACCAACATCAGATTCTCAGCGGCAAAGCCGTCTGGCCGATGGCGATTGCCATGCAAGGCTTAACTTCCACGAGCCAAACCGAGATTGAGCAGTGTATCGCCTATATGACCAATTCCACCGGTGGCACCTATGTCATGCATGAAGCGGTCAATCCGGATAACCCGAGTCAATATACACGGAATTACTTCACTTGGCCGTGTGCTTTATACGCGGAGCTCTATTTAAGTAAAATCCTAAATGTGGCGGTCTCGTGATGAACCGTCGGAAAAGAGGCGAAAGCGGCATGCAAAAGATCAACTTCAAGACGTTTGCTCTCGTCAGCGTGCTTTCGGCTTTCGTGCTTTTGACGATGAGCGATAATCACTTTGCCACGGTGCAAGGGGATACCCCGTCCGATTATTCGATTATTTTGACCCAGGCAAACCGCCCAAGTATTTCTAGCGGCGTTTATGGGAGCGGAACCGCCACCCAGAAAACCGTTTTACTCCATTATGTCGACGTCATGGATAACGCCTCTTACCATACGGAAATGAAATCCGGGACCGGCGCGGTTTATAACGATGCCTCCACCCAGGTGACGTCGATCCTGGGCGTGACCGCGATCTTTAGCGGAACCCTCACTTTGACTTATGGCGACAGCGCTCAGCCGACGACGAATTCATCCGCGCTGGCCACCGGTCTTACCCAAGCCATCTCGGGTAATCCCTATTTCTTTCAAGTGCTCGCCGGCGAGACCACCTATCTCACCAGTTTGACCATAACGTATAGCTGTTCGCCGAAAACCATCGATCCCGCGATTTATAGCATCGTCAATGGTGATTTTTCGACCGGAACCTTAGCGGGATGGACCGTCACGGGTCAAGAGGGCGTATTCCGGGACAGCCACATCACTTATGTCAATTCCAGATACCGCCTAAGCAACCGTCCTGATGAATCGAAGACGGGTCATCTCATTTCCAGCCCGTTCGTTGTCGGCGGCATCGACCTCATGTCCTTCCGTCTTGGCGCGACCAAACATGCCGACTTAACTTATCTATCCATCAAAAAGACAGAAGATAATACTGAAGTCTTCCGAACCTATAGCAACCGCTGGGTTGAAGCGGATGAAGAAAATACCCATCTCTATTATGTTGATTTACATGAGTATCATACGCAGTCTCTCTATTTAGACTTTGTCGATAACGCCACCGGTGACTGGGGCCTCCTCAGCATCGAGGAAATCAAGACCTATTACACGAGTATGCCAAGCATGACCAACGAAATCGCGATTGACACCCGTGTGGCCGTGAACACCAGCCCAACCTATACCACGATGCGGGATTACGTGAATCCGCTGTTTGCCGGGATTGCCGATGAAACCACGCGGACGACGGTCCAGAAAACCTTCTACTCCACGCTGGACGGCGTTTCTAATAACCGCGGAACGTGGGTCTCGCCTTTACATTACAACGCGGACGGGACCGTTTATCTCACGACCGGCGACATCAACGCGATGTGGCTCCGCGACAGTAGCGCCCAAGTCCTGGCCTACCTCCAGTTCATGAACATGGATAGTCAGGCCCGACTCTTGGTGAAGGGCATCTTAAAGAAACAATTTGAATTTATCCGGTGCGATCCTTATGCGAACGCCTTTAATAGCAATGGTTCAGTCTATGAACGTAAGTTTGAGATTGATTCCTTGATTTATCCGTTATGGCTTGCCTCTGAGTATTACCGTATCACCGGCGATGCCAGTTTATTCGATGCCTTCTTTATCGTCACCTTAACCAAAGTACTCGATACCTTGGATGCGGAAAGAAACCATAGCGACAGCAATTACCAAGTGACCAACAGCACGGATCTCGCCAACTCTTCGCAACCCGTGAATACGAGCAGCGGCCTCATCTGGAGCGGTTACCGCCCCAGCGATGACGTCACCTACTATAAGTTCTTCATTCCCGGCAATATGTTTGTGGTGGCGACGATGAGCAAGATGCATAACCTGCTCAATGCGGTCAACCGTGAATCTGCGCTTGCCGAACGAGCCATGACCCTCAGCACGAGCGTCCGCGCCGCGATTGAAACCTATGGCGTCTATCAGCATCCGACCCAAGGCAAGATTTATGCCTTCGAAGTCAACGGCATGACCTCTGACATCAACTCCAGTTCCGGCAAACGGATCATGGATGACGCAAATATCCCGAGTTTACTGTCCGCCCCATGGCTAGGCTACGTCTCTAGCACCGATACGGTCTACCAGAATACGCGGGCGTATGTCTTAAGCAGCGATAATCCCTATTACTATTCCAGCACCTATGCCAGCGGTATCGGTTCACCGCATGACTCACTCCCCGGAGACGCCATCTGGCCGATGTCGATGGCGATGCAGGGACTGACCAGTTCCAGCCCTAGCGAAATCGCTGAGTGTATCACTGATATGACGGCGACGACCGACGGCACCTTCGTGATGCATGAAGCCTTTATGGCCAGTGACCCACATGAATTCAGCCGAAACTTCTTCACCTGGCCCTGTGCCTTATATGCCCATCTCTACCTGACAAAAATACTGAACGTCAACATCATCTAACGGAGGAAACCTTATGAACAACAAAAAGAAAATTGCCTTACTTGCCAGCACCCTCGTTTTGATGGTGGCAGTCCCGTCGATTCCTGTCGTCACCAAAGCGGTGGAACCCGCCTATGGCGTCGATTTAGCCTACCGCCGGAGAGTGGTCAGTACCGGTAGCCTAGACGGCAACCTCAATACCTATGCCGTCGATGCCAACCCCGGAACGCGTTATGCCGCTGAAGGTGTCAATAATGCTTATTTCTACGTCAACTTAGGTAATAAAGAAAAAGTCGGTAAAGTCGTCATTGACTGGGAAGCGGCTTATGCCAGTTCCTATCAGATCCAAATGAGTCTAGACGCCGCGAACTGGGCGACGGTCGCGACCATTACCAAGACCAGCGCCAGCATCGATACCATCGTCTTCCCGACCTGGTTAGAAACCCAGTACGTGAAATTCCAAGGCGTGACGAGAGCCACGCAGTATGGTTATTCCTTCTATAGCTTTGAAGTCTATGGACCGGAAAGCCTGGCCCTCAATAGCACGGTCACGGAAGTATCCTCGAACGAAAGCACGACCGCTTTACCCAAACAAAACATGGTCGACAATCTGGCCAATACCCGTTGGGCATCTTTACAGTCCGCAGGCGATAACCAATTCGTTATCTTTGACTTGTTGACCCCGAAGGAATTTGACCTCATCAAGATCCGTTGGGAAGTTTCGTTTGCCAGAATCTTCCGCATCTACGGCCATGCCGAAACCGGAGCGACCGCTCCCGTGCGTGCCGATGCCGGATGGACCTATATCACCGGTTCCGAAGTGGGGCTGGGCGAAGTCGATTCGCTCCCGCTCGCGTCTCTCACTGCTTCCCGTTATTTGAAACTGGAACTCGTACAGAGAGAAACCAGCGAGAACACCAAGAAAACCGGACGCTATCCGTGGTTATCGACGTTCTCGATTTATAGTTTTGAACTCTTTAACTGGGCGAGCATCTCGTCCGTGCCTTTAGGCAGCGTCATGGAATTTTCCAAGAATAGCCCGGCATGGACCGCGGCCGCCAACATCACGTTAAATCCGGAAGGCCTCCTCATTGCTCCGCATGGCTATCCGACCGCTGCCGATGGCACGGTCACGAACCTGGCCAGCATCGCCGATGGCGACATTCCCGGCTTTGAATCCTACGCTACATATAACCCGGCGGTGGTCTATGATAACGACCGCCAGATGTTCCATATGATCTTTAGAACCGAACTTCCGGATAACTTTGCGAGTTACTACGGCTCTAAATATGAATTAGGCCATATGTCGACGTTATCCTACGCCTATAGCACCGACGGCGTGCATTTCACACGCGGAGCCTCGAACCCGATTGCCTGGCCGACCACCGGTGACGAAGCCGGCGGAGGTCTCGAAGATCCGCGTATGTTCAAGATTGAGAACGACCCGAACCGCGGTGGCATTACCACCTACTACATCACCTATACCATGTACGATAACAGCATCACCCGCGAAGGTATCATCTGGACGCAGGACTTCGTTGAGTTCCATAAAGTCGGGAGAATCGCTCCCAGTTATGGCGGCGCGATCAAATCCGGCACGTTCATCACCGATCCTGAAGGCAACGCCGTGAAGATTAACGACCCACGACCGGGTAAAAAAGGCCAAGTCTATATGATTTACATGAAAGACGGGGCCTATACCCGTATCGGTTTCACGACGGATGTCCTGAGTATCGGCGCTTCCGATATCATTGACGTCGCCACCGGCGGTTTTGGCTCAGATGATATTGAAGACTACACCAACGGCAACGAATCCTGTATGGCGTTAACCAATATCTACGGACCCAATGACCAAGATATCTATTTAATGTACGGCGGAGGCCGTTTAAGCGATGCCAACCTCCAGAACCAGCAACCCAACGTCAACGGGTGGTTCTACGCCCTAGGGGTCCTAAAAACGACCAAATCGAACCCGTTTGAACTCACCAACCTCCGTATGGACCTCGATGAGCCGACGATGTATCCGACCGACACCAACAAAATCGACTACGGACTATTTGATAAATGCATGTTTGCGGACTCTTTGATCCGTCATGACAACCAGTGGTACTTCTATTACGGCGCCGGCGATATGTATGTGGGACTCGCCACCGCGAGAGCGGACTTCGGCGCGGCCGCGGCTACCTTCTCGAAAGTGGGGAATCTCCTGACCGCGAATACTATGGCGCTTAATAAGAAATACGGCACCGATAAAGGTGATTATGAGGTTGAGTTCGTCTCTGAACTTTATGATTTAACCGGCAACAAAGTATATGAAACCAGCACGGCGTATTCCGTGCCGCACTTCACGCACTTAGCTTTAGGAAAATACAGCGATGGCGAAGCCGTTTCCGTGGCTCTCGACTTAAGCCTGGTCTCCGGCTTACCGGAAAACTATTATGTGGTCTCTTACTTACGTGAAGCCACTACGCATGACGTGTTGAACAATGTCTCTAACTATTTAGTCGTGACCGCCAGCGTCACGCATACGGCACGGTAAGGAGGAAGCCTTTATGAAAAACATTAAAAAAATAGTCACTTCCTTAGCATTATCGCTGGCTTTGCTTGTTGGCTGCGGAACCACCTTAGTCCCGCCGCGTAACGTCGCTTTAAACGACCGCACGGTTTCGTGGACGGAAATCGCCGCCGCGACCGGATACCGGGTTAAAGTGGAAGAAGATACTTACGATACCGAAGCCATCTCGTTTGTCTTACCGAATGCCTATTACGGGCCGCTCTCTATTTCAGTGGCTACGAAGCTCAATGACAAGTTATCCGCTTATAGCGAACCAATCGAAGTCACGGCCTATTTACACTTGGCCCCTCCGGCCAATCTCCATCAAGACGGCGCGTTAGTCTTATGGGATGCGGTGGAAGAAGCCACCGGATATGTCGTCAAGATCAACGGGGCGGAATTCCCGACCACGCTGACGCAGTATGAAATCAGCACGACCGAATCGGTCGAAGTCGCTGTCTTAGCGGTCGGCACGGTCGATGGCTATGTCGTCAATAGCGCCTATTCCGAGACGCTGACGATAAAAATCCCATTAGCGGCCCCAACCAATATCGCATGGGCCGATGGCATCCTTTCATGGGATGCGGTGCCGTTAGCGGCCTCCTATGTATTTACCGTCAACGAAGGACAAGAAATGCCGACGGATGTCCCCAGTTACGACATCGGGTTTGATTATGTCGGTGACATCTTCTTTAAAGTCAAAGCCATCAGTGGCGATGAGACCTATGAAGATTCTCCATGGGCTGAACAGACCATTACGATCGCACCTTTAACTTTAGCCACCCCGACGGATCTTTCTGTCGATGGTAGCACGCTTTCCTTTACGCCAGTCGCACATGCCGAATCTTATGATATTTACTGGAATGGCGAATATTACGCCAATGTCACGGCCAATAGTTTCACTTTGACAAGCGAGATTCTCGCCCTCGCCGGCAGTTATCTCCAAGTGATGGCCAAGTCTTCCATCCATTACTCCTCCGAACTTAGCGCGAAAATCTACATTGGCTCAGCGGCTATTACGACTGAGGCCGAGCTGAAAGCCATGCTCCTTGGCGGGAACTACTCGCTTGGCGCTGATATTTTCTTAACGGAAGCCTGGACCCCAAAAGCCTTCGAAGGATACCTCGACGGCAATGGCCATGCGATCAGCGGATTCACCTCAACTGGCGGATTCTTCTCGATTCTTGAAGGCGCAACCATCACGGACCTCGTTTTATTTGGCACGATTAACGTTAATCTCGGTGAAGATGGCGCAAGTGTCGGTGGGCTCTGCGGAATTGCCATCAACAGCACTATCTCGAACGTCGAAGTTAATTTCGAAATTAACGTGGTTGAAAATAACGGCATCGCCCTCGTTGGCGGCGCTATCGGCACCCTAGTTAACTCTAATTTAACTAAGGTAATCTTTAATGGAAATATTAACTCAGAAAACGCGATTGTCGGTGGACTGATTGGCAAGGTATTCAATGCCGAGGCTGACCGCACTGTCACGCAATGTGGTGCCAGCGGCACCGTCGCCGTGAGCGGTGGCGAACAAAGTTTCGCCGGTGGCTTCATCGGCTTACTTACCGACAACTATGTCTTGATTTCGCACTCGGTTTCCAGAATAACTGTCACTGGGACTTCCTATGTCGGCGGTTTCGTCGGATATATGGGAACCGGGACGATTGAAAACTGCTTATTTGATGGCACCGTTATTGCTACTTCTACGCTGTTAGTGCACACTGGAGCCTTTATTGGACGCCTTGAAGGTTATAACAATAAAGTGTCCTATTCTATTGCTAAAGGAACTGTGAACACCGCCTCGGCCGGAACCAATATTCACATCGGTTCGTTCGTCGGCGTGACCATCGGCGGATCCTACGCCAGCATTTACAGCAACTGCGCTTATGATTCTACCGTTTCCTCCCTTGACCGGATCGGAAACCCATCCTCAGGCAACGGAACCGGCATCAACGGCACGCCTGCCTTGACCGCGACCAACCTGCCGCAGTTCAATTCCGAAATCTGGAATTTTTCGGGCGTTTCGCCAACGCAAGTCTGGGAAACAATCGACGCCTAATTAATCTAAAAAAATTAATCTCTACATTAATTAGGATTTTAACCAAGAATTTAACTAAAATGTATTGACATAAGAATTATTTAAGGACTATATTAAAATCAAGTATGCGTGTAAGCGCTTTTGCGATTTTTATGCATAAAGGAGAAAACCCACTATGATGAATCAATTTATAAAGCACAACCTGCTCTTGCCTCTACTCATTTTGCCCATTCTTATTTCGAATGGCGCAAGAACGGTGACGCAAGCCGATGCGACCTATGCTCCCTATCAAGTCGTGAACGGCGGATTTGAAACCGGCGATCAAACCGGTTGGACCCGTTATGGCTTATGGAAAGGTGAATCTGGCATGCAAGCGTTTGATACTTCACTTGTGACCAGCGGAACCTATTTCAGCAGTTATCCATATAACAAAACTGGCACCTACTGCATGGGTATCACTAGCGCCTCTGTCACTTGGAGCCAATCCGAAGAACGCATGGGTTATCTTCGTTCCTCCAACTTTACTCTTGGCGGCACTGGTTGGATCAGCTTTAAACTTGGCGGTGGCAAAAACACCGAGTTCGCTTATATGTCCGTCCGCAAGACTTCCGATAACACCGAAGTTGCCCGTTTTGGCAATCGCTTCTTCAATAACACGTCAAGGGCGACCACTGTTTACGGCTCTTCTATTTCCAACGCTGAAGCTTTCTTATTCCCATACTATTTCAATCTTTCGACCGTGACGACGTTAGGCACGGGTCTTTATATCTTACTTTGCGATACCGCTGGTTATAACTGGAGCATCTTGTCGGCTGACGCCTTTGTCACTTACTATGCGACGGCTCCAAGTCCCGGCACTGATGATTTGGCAACCAACATCGTTCCTTCAATCCTTCACGTCGGAAACGGCGGCCAAACCTACTTGACTCAATTAAATGGCAGCTTAAGCGAATGGACTAACGTCGACAACATCTGGAAAACCGATTCTGGCTATTGCCGTAGCGATAACGGCGGCGATGCCGCTCTTGGTTCGCTTCGTTCCAGCGCTTTCACGATTACCCCGACCTATGACCATATCCGTATGGGATGGGGCGGTCGGTTAATGGCCGATAAACAAATCTTCATATCCGTCAAAGAAGTAGGATCCAACATTGAAATGTTACGTATCCTGCGCCGTGCCGATAAGAGCAGTTACTCCGATGGCGCGCGCCAAAACGCGATGATTGACTTAACCTTCTTGAACGGAACCGGAAAAGAATATTATTTGGAAATTTCCGATAACACGACCGATGGTTGGGGCTTAAATACCGCCGACTCCGTTCGCTTCATCACTGATTCGGACTGGAGTGCAGTCGTTACGCCTTACCCGGGCGACCAAGTCACTTACTTATGGTCGGGTGCCTCTGATTCCTATCATACGACCGGCATGGCTGATGCCTTCCCCGGAACGACCTTAACTTCCACGCAAGAAGCTACTTCCTACGGAACAGACTTCCTTAACGATACTGCTTCTTACTGTTCAACCCTCGGTGGCGCCACGATGGCGACCGATGGCAAGTGGACGGCCTTAGCGAATGCCTATGCGACCTTAAGCTCAACCGCCAAAGATTACTTTGTGAATGCCGGAACGACCGACACAAGCATTGTTCAAGCCCGTGACCGTTATGTATTCTTAATCGGTAAGTACACAGCTTTGCATGACAACAACTTCATGACTAGCAGCACCGGTACCGTCTATCACGCAACTGTCAACGGTGGCGCGACGCTTGAAAACCCAGGCAACATGTCTGGCGTCCTGATTATCATCATCGGCGTTACGCTTCTGGCCGCTGTCTCCTATGTTAGTATCCGTAAGAAACGCAACCAAAACTAAGTAACGACGCTCTCCTCTCGTGAATGAACGTTCATCAAAGTTCGCGCATTGGTCCTGGCCTATTGGCGGACGACCCCGCGCGAACTTTCTTTAGTTAAAGAGTATTTTACGCTCAACCTTAAAATGTTTGCGATATGATAAAAGTGGATTTAGTAGAAAAATGCCTATGAGGAAATAACCATGAAAAAAATCTTATTGCTCCCGCTTCTCATGATTCCAATGTTCTTTTTCCATAACCCCGTGACGACAGCAGAAGCGACCTACGATCCTTATCAAGTCGTTAATGGTGGTTTTGAATCTGGCAATCTCGCAGGTTGGACCCGTTATGGACTATGGAAAAACGAGAGTGGAAACCAAGCATTTGATCCATCACTCGTCACGAACGGGACGTATTTTGACCAAACAGATGGAACTAATAATGGATATAAATATGACCGAGATGGCAATTATTGTTTAGGCATTACCAGCAGTACCGTTAAATGGAGTCAATCCGAAGAACGCATGGGATATCTCCGATCATCAAATTTTATGCTTGGTGGCACAGGTTGGATTAGTTTTAAACTCGGTGGCGGGCAGGTTGCTGATTTTGCTTATGTATCGGTCCGCAATGCCTCTAACGACGTCGAAGTCGCCCGTTTTGGCAATCGCTGGTTTAACAATACGATAAGAGCGACCATTGTTCGCGGTTCTACTGTTGCAAATGCGCAAGCCTATTTATTTCCTTACTATTACGACCTCGGAGGGTATGATTCCAATTTAATGGGACAGAGTCTCTATTTTCTTCTTTGTGATACTGCTGGTTATAACTGGAGTGTTTTATCCGCGGATAGTTTTATAACCTATTACCCAACAGCGCCTTCCCCAGATGCGGATTCAACCGCAATCAATATTCTTCCTACGATTCAACACACGGGAGAAACCACTCAAGCAAACCTAACGACTCTTTCTGGTAGCTTAACTGGCTGGACTAATGTCGATAATATTTGGAAAACCGATTCCGGCTTCTGCCGCAGCGATAATGGCGGCAATGGTGCCCTTGGCGTTCTACGTTCAAGCGCGTTTATTGTCACGCCGACCTATGACCACATCCGCATGGGGTGGGCAAGCAATTTTCTAGACACTGCCCATATGGACAAAAAAATCTTTATATCAATTAAAGAAGTTGGGTCAAATACTGAAGTACTTCGCATATTGCGTCGAGCGAACCTAAACACTTTTATCGGAAGTGGCCGGCAAAATGCCATGATTGACCTTACTTTCTTAAATGGCAATCCCACGACTAAAGAGTATTATATGGAAATTTCCGATAATAGTAACGATGACTATGGCTTAAATTTCGTTGATTCCGTCCACTTTATTTTAGATAGCGGCGCGGATGGTACCGATACTTGGACTGGTGTTACTAACGTATATCCTGGTGACCAAGTCACTTATATTTGGTCAGGTACTGCCGATACCTATCATGCGACAGGTTTATCTACTTCGTTCCCAGAGACATCGATGACCTCTACCCAAGAAGCTCAAGTTATGGCGGGGGATTTCTTATCACTCACTGCCTCCTATTGTGCGGCTAGTAATGGTGGTGGCATGGATGCTTCTGGTGTTTGGACCGCTTTGAGCAATCAATATTATGTCATGAGTGCTGATGCCAAAGACTATTTCTTTAACACTACGACTGACAGCGTTATCAGTGGCGCAAAAGCTCGCTACTTGGTCTTAATCAATACCTATAGTTCATTGGCTGCGAACCCATTTGTGGTGAATAGCAGCAATACTCCTTATACCGGACCTGTGAATAACATCTCTTCTTATCTTTCCGGAGATATGGGCACCATGTTAATCGTCCTTTTAAGCGGAACCGCCCTTGCGGCCTTCTCAATTCTCTTCTTCAAGAAGAAACGCCAAGCCCAATAATCCATATTTCTATAACTAAACGAAACCGCAGCCTCTTCTCCCGGGAGCGCTGCGGTTTTTTATTATTTTTAATAAAGGCAATATTATTTGTTATCTATATTTGTTATCATGAAAATAACGTATAGGAAAAATCATCATGGATATTGGCAAAAAATTAGGCATTGTCGCTACCAGTGTTTTGTTTATTACGAGTCTCTTTGTGTTTTCAAAAAACAGCAACCTGAATGCGGTGGTTGGAGAGACGACCAGTTATACGATCACGCTGGATTCCGCAAATCCGGCGACGATCAATGCCAGCACTTATGGCAGTGGGAATGAAACCTACCATGACGTCAACTTTTATTACTACATGGCCAAAGATGTTGCCGGCTACCACACGCAGTTGACCGAATTCGGCTCCATTCAAAACCAAACCACGCAGATCACGTCAATCACCCGTATCATCGGGACGTTCATCGGTAACGTCCGGCTGGAAACCAGTGACGACGGAAGCAGTTGGACGAACTACGGAACCTTATATTCCAGTACGGCGGCCCTCTTTACGACTAACCCATACTTCTTTAAAGTCACCTGTACTTCCGGCGTTGCCACATTTACGGATTTATCGATTACGTATAGTTGTATCCCAACGCCTCCGGCAGCCGTTTATACCTTATCAGAGGACGCAACGCATTATACCGTAACAGGCTATGTGAAGAACCCATCCACGATTACGATTCCTTCAGTCTATATGGGGTTACCGGTGACGGCCATTGCCGATAGCGCGTTCTATCAATGCACGAGCCTCCAAAGCATCACCATTCCTGATAGTGTCACAAGTATTGGCGTTTCCGCTTTCTCTGGATGCGGAAGTCTCGGTATTGTTAATCTGCCCAGCAATCTTACGGAACTCAAAGAAACTACCTTTTATAACTGCTCCGCTTTAATGAGTATTACTTTGCCCTCTTCGCTCACAAGCATCGGCGTGAATGCATTTGCTGGTTGTAGCAATCTCGATAATCTAGTCATTCCCGAGGGTGTACTGAGTATCGGTCAATTGGCTTTCAGCGGTTGCCTGAAACTAGAAACACTCACGATTCCTGCGAGTGTCGCCAGCATCGGCATGAAGGCTTTTGAATCCACTCATTGGTTAAACCATCAACAAGCCATCAATGCATTGGTCATCGTTAATAACCTGTTAATTGACGCGTCCACCGTGACGGCCACCAGCGTTGTCGTGCCCGAAGGCGTGACGAGCATCGGCAATCAAGCCTTTTTGGATAGAACGAGTATTACTTCTATGAGTCTCCCTTCTACGTTGACACGCATCGGGGAGATGGCTTTCTATGCCTGTAGTTACTTGGTTTCAATCAATATTCCGTCAACAGTCACCAGCATTGGCGCTCAAGCCTTTTATGGGTGCAGCGCGATGGAGAACATTATCCTGCCCAGTGGCCTTACGAGCATCCAAACGGAAACGTTTTTGTACTGTTACCAAATCACCGCAATGGTCATTCCCGAAGGCGTAACCACGATTGGTTACAAAGCCTTTGCCTCATGTAACGCTTTAGCCGATATCACTGTTGCCAGTACGGTCACTTCGATTGGGGAGTTTGCATTTTCTAATACACCATGGCTGAACGGCCGTATTGCCGCCGAACACCTCGTCATCCAAAACGGCATCGTCATTGATGGGACAACAGTCGTGGGCGCAGTGACTTTACCCAGCGGGACGACGCAGATTGCCGGGTCCGCTTTCACTGGCAACTATTCCCTCACGACCGTTTCTTTACCAGATGGCATGACCAGTATCGGCCCCAATGCTTTTTATGACTGCACTTTGTCTGGGATTAATTTACCGGATTCCGTGAGTTCAATCGGAGAGAATGCCTTTGGCTGGTGCACCAGTTTGCCGAGTATCACGTTACCCAGCGGTTTATCAAGCATTCCTAAGAACGCTTTCTTCTTCTGCACGATGTTCACGAGTGTCACGATTCCAAGCTCTGTCACCAGCATCGGCGAGGGTGCTTTCTATTACTGCAGCGGGTTAACCTCAATGATTATCCCGATGGGCGTCACGGATTTAGGAATGAACGCATTTAATAACTGCAGCGGCCTTACCAGCATTGTCCTACCGAGTTCCCTCACAAGTATCCTAAACTTCACGTTCACCGGCTGTACGGCCTTGGCAACGGTTTATTTCGATGGTCAGGCGACGCAGTGGAACGCGATGAACTTCAATACGGGCAATGAACCGCTCACCGGAGCTACCCGTTATTATTACAGCGATATCGAAGGCGTGGGCTTCTGGCGGTATGTCAGCGGTCTACCTGTCCTTTGGTAAATTGATAATCCGCTCATATTACGTAGCGGCTGTCTTTATTTGTTTTCGATTGATATTTGTTATCATAAATATAACGAATAGGGAAAATCATCATGAATATCGGTAATAAAACCATCCTTGTCGCCACCAGTGTTTTATTTATCTGTGGTCTTTTTGCTTTTCCCCAAAACAACAATCTTAATGCGGTGGCGGATACGCCGGCCAGTTATACGATTACGCTGGACGGATCAAACCAAGCGGCGATTTCGAGCGGCGTACCCGGCAGTGGCACGCAAACCATCCATGGCGTCCTCTTCGATTACTCTAACTGCCAAGACAATGTCAGTTACCATACGACCATCGTTGGCGATGCCGGTTATTTGATGAATGATCCAAGTACCCAGATTACCTCGATTAAAAGCATCGTTGGTGTCTTTACCGGCGGAACCCTGAGTATCGAGACCGGTTATGGCGGCCTTTGGAATCCACCCGGGAATTTCTATTCGAGCACGCCAATCACTTATTACGACAATCCGTATTTCTTCAAAATCACCTGTACGTCCGGAACCATTTTTCTGACCAGTTTATGCATTACCTATAGTTGCGTGCCAACGCCGCCGGGACCGCTATATACCTTATCCCTTGACGACACGCATTATATCGTGTCTGGTTATTCCAGAACCC
>Ga0079306_1000193_pt1 | contig 69424 bp, 62 predicted proteins | sample Methanotroph_Enr_FD_79181 | JGI IMG/M metagenome (GOLD analysis project Ga0079306, IMG submission 79181) | Enriched soil microbial communities from Old Woman Creek wetland in Ohio, USA - Methanotroph_Enrichment_5 | ecosystem: Environmental > Terrestrial > Soil > Wetlands | place: USA: Ohio... | reverse complement strand
TTTCTTAGTTGAACATAGTCTCTTTGGGGATGCGAAAAGTAAGACCGCACCGCATCCACGAAGATTTCTGTGTCAAGCCGTTTTCGAAAACGGATAAGATCGCACATCGTTCTTTCCATATTATAAGATAGGACCGTGTTTCCAAAAGTTGTCTGTATGGGCGCAATGCCGATATCATAATATTTTTTTTCAATAACATGTACTTTTGCTTGGTTCTTGATTCTTGAAATATTGTAACCATTATATACTGTCACCTCGAGCTCAGAAGGCAAACGAACTGACAACTGATGAAGGTAAAGCGCACATTGAAAGGAATAGATGCATCGTCTTTGCGCAAGTTGAAAAAAATAATATTGGTCATAATCACCATTGGCATTGGTGTATACTCCACGACTGGCTTTGGCCAACTTTCCTTTTTTTACAAGATCGGCCAAATACCAAGCATCAATCTGATTCTCCTCTGCTTGTTTTGCTGTGATAACGCCATGATTTAGTTTCAAAATCGATTCAATTTTATCGAAATGCGTCACATTACTCACTTCCTTGCTTGTATTGTATCATAAAACAAGCACGAAAATAAGGAAACAACAAATTGATTGAAAAATGAGTTACTTGTTTTCGAGTGGCAAAAAGTGACGGGTAAAGTATTTCTGGTCTTCGAGTAACGCTTCAATCGTATGGATGCCTAAGCGATGGAGTAACTCCACCACATAAGGATTATCAATCGGGGTTTTATATAACGACTTCTTCGCGTAAGCGCGGACTTGTTCCGCCGCCACTTCTTTATCGATGAGGGCACGGGGACCGCCGACGCAGCCGCCGACACAGCCCATGCCTTCGATGAAGTTGGCTTTGACGATGCCTTGTTCAAGATCATTCAACAAGGTTTTGCAGGCGGGCGTTCCGTCCGCTTGCATGGCGTTGACTTTAATCTCTTTGTCTGGGCGGATGCGGTTTAAGGTTAAACGGACGGATTCGGAAACGCCTTTGGTAACGGCGTAGATACGTCCGGCATAGGATGAGTGTTCGCGTAGATCCGGTTCTAATAGTTCCGGATTAATGCGGGCGACGTCAAATAGCGTCTTGGTTTCTCTGAAGGTCAATACATGGTCGATGGCGTCGGCGATATCCGGTTCTTTGGCTTCGTTCTTTTTCGCTAAGCATGGTCCGACAAACACCACCGCAGCGCCGGGAATCAAGTGTTTGATGACACGGCCGGAGGCAATCATCGGGGAAACGGAAGCCGGGATCTTTTCCAGTAAATGCGGATGCATATGCCGAATCATGGAAATCCAGGTTGGGCAGCAGCAGGAAGTCAGCATGTATTCGCCTTCATGGTGAATCTTGGCGTCGAACTCCAAGGCTTCTTTTAAGGTTAAGATATCCGCGAATAAGGAGACTTCAATCATGCCGGCAAAGCCGAGACGTTTAAACGCCGCGCGGATTTTGCCGTCATCGAGGCCTTCAAACTGCGATAAGAAGGCCGGGGCAATCGCGGCGTACACCGGACGGTCCCCCTTCTTTAACGTCAGTAAGGTAGCGATTAAATCTTTGGATTGGAGTAAATCAGGGATTTTGGTGACGTCAATCCGTTCTTGGCACAGCGTGCTCTTGAGGGCAAACTGCCACTTACCGGCTTCATCTTGTTTTAAGCTGTCAAATAAACAGTCTAAAAAGTTTTTACCGGGACAGTGTCCTTTTTCGGGGGCGCAGATCGCGGAAACGCCAGGTAAAGTCGGACGTAATATACATTCCAAATGATGTGGGTCATATTTGAGTTTTCGTAAGGAGGCATCTACTTGCCGCGTCTCCGTGGCAATGACGATTTTGGCATATAATTCTTCAAAGGTTAAGTTTTTAGGGTTAGGCATAGGAAGACCTCTTTTCATTCACACTATTTACATTTTATCATCATACTCGGTTTTATGTGTTTTTCACCAAAATAAAAGGGGCCAGCATGCAACTGGCCCCACAAGTAGGTATTAGATGACGTAAGTGGTCTGGGAGACATTGACGAATCCAAGCACCAACGTGGTAAAGAGTAAGGGTTTCTCATACATCGAGGCATGCCCGGTTCCGGGGATGATGATGTATTCGGAATTTGGGATATGTTCGTGGATATAGACTTGTTCAGTCATCGGTGTCAAGTAGTCGCAGTCGCTGCTGACGATGAGCGTCGGGGCGGTGATTGACCCTAACTTGGCACGGACGTCGTGCGTTTCCGCCGAATTGGTGAGACGGACCATCGCGCCGGTAAAAGCGGGGTTCGCAAAGATGGGAATCAAGGTCTTCTCGCGGTTTTTCATCCAGTCGAGTTTTTTGGCGTAATAAGCCGGGGAATAAATGCTCGGGATCGAGGTGTAGTAATAGGCGGCCCCATCCCCGCTTTCGGCGGCTTTGTTCCAGGCTTTGCCGATATCGCTGAGCCATGGGGTCGTATACGCCGTGGCGTTAAATAAGACCAGTCGGGCTAAACGTTCCGGATGAGCGACAGCGAACTGCATGGCGACAGATCCGCCATAGGAGATGCCGACAACGCTGACTTTTTCCAGTTTTAAGTGGTCAAGCAAGGCAATCAGTAAGGCGACTTGAACTTCCTGAGTATAGGTTTCGCCGACCATTTTTTCGGATTGGCCTTGATCGAGGAAATCGACGAGGACAAGCTGGTTATTCGTGGAAAGGGCCGGAATAAACGCTTTCCACGAGAGGGTCGACATCATGATGCCGTTCAGTAATAGGATTGGGGTGCCGCTACCATAGGTCGCGTAGTAGATAGATTTACCTTTAAATGTAAAGTTCGCCATAGTGTTACTTCCCTGCCGGATATAATCCGAGGGCAATCGCTTCTTTCATTAACGATTCACGGAAGTTCGGGTGGGCAATCGCGATTAAGCGTTTGACGCGTTCTTGGATGTTCGTGCCACGTAGGTTGGCGATACCATATTCCGTCACGATGTTATCGACGTCATTGCGGGATAAGGAGACGGCAGCGCCTTGTTTGAGTTGAGAGACGATTTTAGAGACTTCTTCTTTTTCGCCGGTCGCAGGGTTCTTCACCATCGCAGTGGAATATAAGGCGATGAAGGAACGGCCGCCTTTAGAAATCTGGGCGCCGATCGCGGTATCCGCTTGTCCGCCAGTCCCGCTGAATTGGCGTGAGCCAATCGATTCAGAGCAGCATTGGCCGGTCAAATCGACTTCGATGGTCGAGTTGATGGAAACCTGGTTATCGTTGAGGCCGATGACATACGGGTCATTGACATAGTTGCCATCTAGAATCTGGATAGACGGGTTGTTATCGATAAAGTCATAGAGCGCGCGAGTGCCAAGAGCGAAGCACGCGACCATTTTGCCTTTATGCGTTTTCTTGTATTTGTTGGTAATCGCGCCGGCCTGGTAAAGCTTCATGAAACCGGTGGTCAGCATTTCGGTGTGGACGCCCAAATCTTTTTTGTGGACGAGGGCATTGGCGACAGCGTTCGGGATACCACCGATACCCAGTTGGAGACAGTCCCCGTCATGGATTTTGGAGGCGATTAAATTGCCGATTTTTAGGTCTTTTTCGGTAATCTCGCCGTCCGGGAGTTCCGGTACCGGATAGTTCACCGGGATGATATAGTCAATCGCGGAAATATGTAATTCGACATCCCCAAAGGTACGTGGGAGATTCGGATTGATTTCAATGATAACGATCTTCGCTTCTTCGATCATCCGTTTTTCATAGACGTTCGACAGCGAGAGCGAGACAAAGCCATGGGCGTCGGGCATCGTGGCGTTACCGACATAAATATCGGGTTTGACATAATCGAGACGGCGGATCGCGGCTAAGTGCAGATGGTTTGGGATAAAGCTGACATTCCCGTTGGCCATCCCGCGGCGTAAAGCCCCGGAGAGGAACCAGGAATCACAGTTAAAACGTGAAGCGTATTTAGGGTTCGTGAAGTATTCGGCATCGAGCATCGGCAGGCAGTTCGTGACAGTCACGTTCGTGATGCTTTCGTCAATCTCATGTAGGTGGGATAAGAACTCGCGGCCTTCCGCCGCCACCATGCCCGAAACGATGATGTCGTTACTCTTCACCATTTTGATGGCTTGTTGGACCGTAATGATCTTTTTTTGGTAATCCATAGTGAGTCTCCTTGTTCTTTATTCTATGAGTCATTGAGGCAAAACGAAAGAGGGAGAGAGGATCATGCCTCTCTCCCCAGAGTTAAGAACTAATTAACCAACGATTTCGGCAAGCGATTCAATCGGCTTGGAGGAAACGAAGGTCGGGGTCGCGAGAGTTTCGTCAAATTTCAGTAATGAAAGTTGGTCGACGCCCCAGCGTTTGCCATTGGTGAAGTCAATTTGGCCACCAAGTGGGAAGTCAATAACGTCGGATTCCATCGCGGCGATGTAGTTGGCCCAAGTTAAACCCTTGTGGGCAGCATCAACGCGTTCAAGGCCAGCGACGAAGACTTTGGCAGCGATGTAACCGGCGATGGCATAGGAGTTGCCAGCGTAAGCGGTCGCGGTCGCGGAATCAATACCGGAGTAGTTGGCGAGTGTCGTGGCGAACGAAGTGAGTTCGGCAGCGGCAGTATCGGCAAAGACGTCTACCCAAGCATTGGCGAAGACTGGACGAGCGGTTGTGGCGCCGCCGGTCGGGACGGAGGTCGCAGCGGCGTTGACATAAGAGGTCAAAACCGGGACTTCATAAGCGGAGTTCATCATTTGCGTCAAGATGGCTTTGAATGGGACTTGGTTGGCAGCGATGATGATGCAATCGACGCCAGCGGTCTGTAAAGCTAAGACAGAGGCGGAATAGTCAGTGCCGGTGACGGCAGAGACTTTTTGATAGGAGACGGTGAATCCGGTGCCAACGCCTAAAGCATAAGCTTCGGCGGAGATACCAGCTTGAATCGACATACCAGCATCATCGTCTGTGTAGATGACGCCAACGCTGTCGACGGTGCCGAATAAGTCAGTTTCTCTGAGAACGCGGGCCAACATGATGCGGCCTTCGGTCTTGTAAATCGGTTGAACTGGCATGACTGGGCTACCAATCGCTTTTTGTTGATAGAGAGCGTTAATACCGGTCGCGGCATAAACCATCGGGATACCCATTTCTTGGATATAGTCGAGGGTCGCGCCGACAGTGCCGGTGCCGAAGTGACCGACAAGCGCGAAGACTTGATCGTCTTCGACGAGTTTTTCGGTGTTGGCAACGCCGACGGCGGCGTTGAAGCCATCGTCACGGTTGAGTAAGGAGATCGTACGGCCACCGACGCCACCGGCATCGTTGACTTCTTCTAAGACAGCGTTTAAGCCAGCGTTGAACGGCATGCCGACGAAGGCAAGCGCGCCCGAGATGGCGGCGGTGTTACCGATGGTGATGGTCGTATCGGTGACGCCTTGTGAAGGTTCTTCAAGCGGTTCTTCGCTGCTTGAGGAGATTTCTTCGCTGCTGGAGATGACTTCACTGGAGACTTCTTCACTGGAGACGATTTCGCTGCTTGAGGTGGTTGGCGTGCAGCCAACGATCAACATAACAGTCGAAGCTAAGAGGGCGAACGAGAATAAACGTAGCTTTTCCATTTTTTTTAACCTCCAAAGGTTATTTTCCGCCGAGATAGGCGGATATGAGCGTCTCGTCTTTAAGCAAGTCTAGGCTGTTTCCTTCCGCGCGTACTTTTCCTAACTCCAACACATAGGCATAATCGGCGATCTTAAGGGTTTGATAAGCGTTTTGTTCAACGAGTAATATCGTTGTCCCTTCCGCGCTGATTTGCTTGATGATCTCGAATATCTCTTTAACGATCAGGGGCGCGAGCCCGAGCGAGGGTTCATCAAGTAAGAGTAGTTTGGGGCTGGCCATTAAGGCTCGGCCGATGGCGAGCATTTGCTGTTCGCCGCCCGAGAGTGTTGCGGCTTGTTGTTTCCGTCTCTCGAGAAGGACGGGAAAGTAATGGTAAACGCGGTCGAAATTTTCTTTTATACGTTGTTTAGCGGTCTTTTTTACGGTCACTTCGTGGCCGTCAGGGTCTGTACTAACAATTTTCTGCGTCTTAATCGCGTAGGCACCGACACGTAGGTTCTCTTCCACCGTCAGGTCTTTGAAAATCTGACGTCCTTCAGGCGCGGATATGATACCGGCCGAAGATAGTTGGTAGATTTGCAAATTGCCGATACTCTTCTCTTGATAGATGATGACCCCGGAATGAGGTTTGACGATGCCGGAAATGCACTTTATAATTGTGGACTTCCCTGCGCCGTTGGCCCCAAGCAGAGCTACGATTTGGCCTTCTTTAATGGTCATCGACACTTTTTTGATGGCCTCGATAGGACCATAACGGACTGATAAATCTTTTAATTCTAGAATGTTTCCCATGTTAGTCTCCTCCTAAGTACGCTTCTTTTACTTGAGCGTTTTGTTGGATTTCGCTTGGGGTCCCGATACCTAACAGTTTCCCAAAGGATATCGCGCACACGGTGTCGCAGATACTCATCACAAGCCCCATGTCATGTTCCACTAAGAATACCGTGGTGTGGAAGTCATCCTTGATGCGCTTGATCGTACGAGCAAGGTCGACGGTTTCAACATCGTTGAGGCCAGCCGCCGGTTCATCCAGGATGATGAGTTCAGGATCGTTCATCAGAGTACGGGCTAACTCGATTTTCTTGAGGATGCCATAAGGGAGGCCATATGGAGATAGTCCCTTGTACATCCCTAAACCAAGATAGTTCAGGATGTATTCGGCTTTCTCCCGCATTTTAGTCTCTTCCTTCATTAACTTCGGCAAGCGAAGAAATTGCGCAAACAATCCGCTTTTGAAGCGGCGTGTCCGAGCGACAAGCAAATTATCGAGGACGGTTAATTCCCAAACTAACTCAACGTTTTGGAAGGTTCGCGCGATTCCATGCATGGTGACGTTGTGGACTTTTTCGTCGTTAAGACGATAGGTCTTTTCGTCACGTCCGCGGAAGTACACGTTCCCGCTGGTTGGCTTATAGAATTGGGTAATACAGTTAAAGACAGTCGTTTTCCCGGCCCCGTTTGGGCCAATTAATCCAAAGATTTCCCCCCTCTTCACGGAAAATGACAGGTTATTAACAGCCATGAGACCGCCGAACCGCATCGTCAAGTGATCCAGATTAAGGATGACTTCACTCTGTAGCGCGGGAACCTCATGTTTCCTCCATAACTTTGATAGCGATTTGATTGGACAAGCAAATGAACGAGTCGAAGCTTTCTTATTTGGCATGGGCTTTGGCTCCTTTCATCTTCCGAAGTTGGATTTTGTATTTGATTTCCAGATATAGCTGCGAGAATCCGCCTGGATAGAACATAACGACAAGAACCATCAAGGCGCCATTGAATAAGATGGATAGGGTCGGGTTCTGGACAAATAACGGGATATTTTGCAAGACGAGGTTGTTGAGGCCGAAAATCATGAAGGCTCCGGTGAGGAATCCCCAGATGGACTTGGTCCCGCCAACGACGACGACGGCAAGTATGTTGAGCGAGAACGCTAAGGTCCAGTCGCTTGGATAGATACGTGGCATATAGATCATATAAAGGAAGCCGGCGATCATCGCGAAGACGGTAGCGACAACGAAGGCGAGCAAGCGGTAACGGAGTAGGCCGATACCCATCGATTGGGCCGCGGATTCGCTGTTTTTCATCGTCAGCATCGCGCGTCCGGTCGGGCTATTAGTGATGTTGCGCGCCAAGCAGAGTAGGAGGACAAAGACAGCGACGAGGACGTAGAAGGTATTGACGCGTCCCGCCGGGAAACTGCCCAAGCGTATGCTTTCGCCGAATAAGTATTTGAAGAGATAGAATTTATCGTTGATTTTCATCCCGTTGATACCGCCGGTAATCGAATCGAGGTTCCGGAATAGAGAAACCAAGATTTCCGATAAGCCGAGGGTGATGATACCGAGGTACATACCTTCGATACGTAATGAGATAAAGCCAACGACGATGCCAAGGACAATCGCGGCGACGATACAGATGAGTAAGGCGAGTTCCACCGCAATGCCGTTATTGATGCAGAACGCGGTGAGATAAGCGCCGAGGCCGACGAATCCGGCGGTACCCAGCGATGCCAAGCCGGCAAAGCCTAAGAGGATGTATAAGCCAATCGCGGCGATCGTGAAGATCATCGTGATGCCAATATTGCGTAATAACGAGACATCGAGCAGCCCTTTGGCGCCGATGATTTGTAATACGACAAGGATGACACCCATGAAGACGAACTGGATGTAGGTGTTTTTGGTAATCTTGAGGGCGCCTTTGCCCACCGCTTTCGAGGTCTTTTGGAGATGCGGGAAGAACTTCTTCCAAACGGTATTAAAACGTTCTTTTATGGTTGTTTTCATCGTTTATACCTTTTTAATCGCTTTCTTGCCAAATAAACCGATCGGGCGGATTAAGACGACAACGAGGATGAGGACATAGAGAATGATATCTTTCACGCCGGGATAAGAAATCCCGAGGAGGTTGTTCGAAATGGCAATGATCCAGGAACCGACGATCGGGCCATAGAAGGTACCGAAGCCGCCAAGGACGCTGGCCATGAAACCGTTGACTTGAATGCCGTTCATGAAGGACGGTGAGACCGTGCCGCCAAGGGCCGGTCCGTAAAGAATCGCGGCCAACGCGCCGATGCCACCGGCAATCGACCAGCTCATCGCCGTGATGCTATGGGTATTGACACCCATAAGACCCGCGACGGTTTCGCTGCTCGCGGTCGCGCGTACGCCAAGACCCCATTTGGTGAACTTCAAGGTCACGAATAATCCGCCGATAATAACGATGGCAAGGACGGTCGTCAGTATCGCTTGGTTGGTAATCGTGAAAGCCGCGTCAATGCCAAAGAGATGGAAACTGGTCACACCCTCGATAATCGGGGCGATGTTTAAGTCAATATTGCCAAAGATGACCGGCATGAGACCGACGGTGAATAAGACGATACCCATCGTGATCATCTGCTTGCCAATGCCCGTCAGGCGACGGGATCTCCGGAAGATTTGGGTATCAACCAAATAACCAAAGAGAAAGGAAACCAGCACACCGAGAAATAAGGCGGGGAGAATTTGAAAGTGGAAATTCGTATAAAGATACGCCGTCAGGAACGCGCCAAAGACGGAAATCGTCCCTTGGGCGAAGTTAGTCGTGGTCGAGGTTTTGAAAATCAAAATGATCGCAAACGCCGACAACGACAAAACGGCGGCATATTGGAAACTGTTTAATAGCGACTGGAAGATGAGATGAAAGTCCACTATGCACTCCCCCATTTAATCACGTTCGCGGCCCAGACATAACCGATGCCGGCAGCGACCATGGAGATGACAGTCCCGTCTTTCACTTGGCCGCTCTTAAGGGCTAAGTGCAAAGATAGGATTTGATCGACTTGGCCGATGTGGCCATAGTCTTCGAGATAGATTGATTGCGATTCTTGTAAGCCTAAATCTTTGAGCATTCCCATATGACCAGAACGTTTCATATGGAGGATGGCGAGGAAACCTAAAGTCTTTTTGTCTAAATGCGATTTTTCGAAGGCCTTATCGATACATTTGTACCAATTCGGCATCGAGACTTCATTCAAACGGTTTTTCATTTTCTCGGCATCGAGTAAGCGTAAGGACTTATAAGCGACGTTGATGTTGTCGCAGGTAATCGGATGCATCGTCCCGCCAATCTCTACGCCGGCGGTACGCGCGAGCGAGCCGTCCGAGATGATATGCGAACCGAGGAGTAAGTTCTTGTGATAGTTCTTCTTTAAGATGATCGCGCCGGCGCCAGCGCCGAGGTTATACATCATCGACATGTTTTTATCGGTATAGTCAACGAGGTCGCCATTACGGTATCCGCCGACCACCATGATGCATTTGATATCATCATCGGCAACCAGCATGTCTTTCGCCATCTTAAGGGCGGTCACGGTCGTGCAGCAACGGTTAGCAACGTCGATGCCCCACGCGTTGGTCGCGCCCATTCTGTCTTGAATATATAGAGCGGACGTCGTGAGCGGATATTCTTTCCACTCTTCGCCGACGCATAAGACGACATCGATTTCTTTCGGGTCAACACCGGTATTCTTTAAGCAGTCAATGGCGGCTAATGCCCCCATCTCCTGCGTGCCGTCACCGGATCCCGGGATCGGTTTTTGTTTAATGCCTAATTTTTCAATAACCGCCGCTTCCGACCAAACGCCGTTAGTTGCAGCCGCAATTTCTTTCGCGGTCATTCTTTTGCTGGGGAAGTATACACCTGTCCCCACGATTCCAACATCTACTTTAGCCACTAGAAAGCCCTCCTTAAGGATAATAGTGAATGGTTATAAGCGCATGCCACCATTGACGTCAAGGACGTGTCCGGTAACGTAGGAGGCATCATCAGAAGCTAAGAATAAAGCGGCTTTGGCGATTTCTTCCGGTTGACCTAAATGGCCAAGCATGGTGAGGGTCGCGAACTTCGCGAGTAATTCCGGCGGGACGGTCTTCATCATATCGGTCATGATGTAGCCCGGAGCGATGGCGTTGACTCTGACTTGAGCGCCTTTACGGGCAAATTCTTTGGCCCAGGTTTTAGTCATGCCGATGACGCCGGCTTTGGAAGCGGAATAGTTGATTTGGCCGATGTTGCCATATTCTCCGACGATCGAGGAGATGTTGATGATCGAGCCTTTGCCGGCTTGTTCCATTAAGGGTCCGACATAACGGGTCAGATTGAAGACGCCTTTGAGGTTGACGTTAATGACGGCATCCCACATATCGTCGGTCATCTTGTAGGTCATGCCGTCTTTGGTGATACCGGCATTGTTGACGAGGATATCGATGTGGCCGTATTTGGCCACCACCATATCGAAGAAAGCCTTGCAGCCTGGGACGTCGGTGATGTTCAAATGGGCGAATTCAACGTTATCGTTCTTATAGGTTGGTTCGCCGAAATCGGCAACGACGACTTTGCAACCTTCATTAGCGAATAATACAGCGATGGATTCGCCAATGCCTTTGGCGCCCCCAGTGACGATAGCGACTTTGCCTTCTAATCTGTTCATGTTTGTTTTCCTTTTCCTTTTTTTTATTTGGTTTATTTATACGCGTTTAACGATAATGGCTGTGCCCATGCCGCCGCCGATGCACAAGGAGGCGATGCCATACGTGGCTTGCCGCTTGAGTAGTTCGTGGACAAGGGTGACCGTGATACGGGCACCGCTAGAGCCGACAGGATGACCAAGCGCGATCGCTCCGCCATTAACGTTTGTTTTCTTGAGTATTTCTTCTTTGCTGACCCCAAATTCATCGGTCAGTTCACGGATGACGCCGAGGCTTTGGGCGGCGAAGGCTTCGTTCAGTTCAATTAAATCTAAATCAGTGAAACGGATGTGGGCATGTTTGAGGGCGTTCTTGATGGCCGGAGTCGGGCCAAGGCCCATCAGCTGCGGATCGACACCGCCTTGTCCGATGCCGATAATCTCGACAAGCGGTTTAAGGTTGTATTTCTTGACGGCTTCTTCAGAGGCCAACAAGACCATTGAACCACCATCGTTGAGGCCGGAGGCGTTGCCCGCGGTGACGCTGCCGCCTTCGGGTTTGAAGGCTGGGCGTAAGGTCGCGAGTTTTTCTAAAGAGGTTGTTCTGTTGACGTATTCATCGGTATCAAACTTCACGATGTCTTTGCCGACTTTGATTTCGATCGGGACGATTTCATCGACGAAGCGTTTGGAATCAACGGCGACAATGGCTTTCTTTTGCGAGTCAATGGCGAAGGCATCTTGATCGGCACGGGTAATCCCGTACTTCTCAGCGATATTCTCTGCCGTGACGCCCATATGGACGCCGGAGAATGCGTCAGTTAGGGCGTCAAGGATCATATGGTCTTTCATTTTGATTTCACCCATTTTGATGCCGCCACGGGCGGTTTCTGGGAGAAGGTATGGAGCGCGGCTCATCACTTCGACGCCGCCTGCAAAGACTAAGTGGTCATAACCGGCTTGGATGCTCATGAGACCATTCATGATGGCTTTCATCGCGCTGCCGCAGGCCATGCTGACGCCATAGGCTGGGACTTCAAGCGGGACGCCGCCTTTAATCGAGACTTGGCGGGCTAAGCCTTGACCGAGTCCGGCCGGGAGGATGTTCCCGACGATGACTTCGTCAATCGCGGCGCCGGGCACTTTCGTAGAGGCAAGTATGTTTTTAATTAAGGTTGCACCGATATCGGCTGGATGGACACCTTTAAGGGATCCGAGGAAGGAGGCGGTAGCGGTTCTTTTGGCTTCGACAATGTACACTTTGGTCATGGTGTTACTCCTTTATTTTTGTAACAAGCGATGGCGGTGCGTAGAGAAATAATTTCGGTATTGGTTGAAACGTTGTGTCTCCCAAACGAAATATTCTCTCGGCTTTTATATATAAACCTCGCAAAAATATTTTGTCATACAATGTAAGCGCTGTCAACGTAAACATGAGGAAATCGTCATGTTTGCGAAATGGTCTCACTTTTTTCTGTATAACCATGTTATAATTAATTTAAATTTCGAAAGAGGAACCCAATTATGAAGGGCATCACCATACCACGAACGGCCCGTGGGCAGACGACATTCGATCGCATTTGCCACGTTGCCGAACAGTTATTCCACACCAAAGGGTATCATTTGACCACCATTGACGATATCGTCAAGACGGCCGGCGTTTCCACCGGTACCTTCTACTTATATTTTGAAGACAAGTATTCCTTGTACCGCCGCTTATTACTCAACTATTCCCACCAGATCCGTTCCGTTATCGCCATCGCCACCGAAAATGTCGAAGGCAGAAGAGAAAAAGAGCGCGTCGGTATCAAAACCTTTATCCGATATGTCCGTGATAATCCCCAGGCCTATACGATTATCTGGCAGTCCCTCCAAGTCGATAAAGCCTTGTTCGTTGATTACTACTCCAACTTCGCGGAGCACTACATCAAAGGCCTAAACGAAGCGGAGAAAAACGGCGAATTATACCCCATTGACGCGATCACCGCAAGCTACGCCTTAATGGGTATTTCCAACTTCGTCGGTCTCCAGGTGACTCTCTTTGATACCGCGCACAGCACGGACGAAGACATCGAACGGATTGTCGACCAGGTTATCCGGATGCTGGACCGAGGCCTCTTCGTTACCAAACGTTAAAAGTAAAAAGCGTCCCTCACATGAAGGGCGTTTTTCTTTGAATAGAAGAATCGCCTCAATATAATATGAATAGAGCGTAAAATAGAAACTAGAAATCCAGCGATGAGGGGAACCCTATGAGTGTACTCGCCAAGGTCGTTAAAAAAGTCGCCTGCCAAATCAAAGTGCGGGAATATAACGAAAAGGTTTTACTGCACCCAAAAAGAAATACCGGAGAACTGCGTGCGTCAAAATTCAGCGACAAACTCATGAAGGATGAATGGAAAGTCGAAGATAGTTATGTGTTAACGGTAAAGATGAAAAAAGGCGGCGGCCGTCATGTCATCTTCTTTCATGGCGGAGCCTATGTCGAAGAAGCCCTCTTCCCCCACCGCTTGATCATTGAACGTTTCGTGAAAAAGTACCATCTGAAGGTCTCTTTCATCGATTATCCCTTAGCGCCCGAACACACCTATATCGATACCTACCGGGTCTGCCTCAAAGCTTATAAAGAAATCGTCGATAAGCATCCCAAAGACATCTTCTATCTCTTCGGGGATTCCGCCGGCGGAGGCTTAGCCCTTGGCTTTCTCCAGTTACTCCGAAAAGAACGGATTGTCCCCTATCCGGTTAAGACTGTCTTAGCATCGCCATGGCTTGATTTAACGTTATCGAATCCCGACATCAAAGACTACGAAGCCAAAGACTGTATGTTATCGGTTAAAGCCCTCATCAACTGTGGTAAATGGTACGCCGGAAAAACCGACCCAAAAGATCCGCTCGTCTCTCCGATGTTTGGTGACATGCATCATGTCGGGGCCATTGCTTTATTTGTCGGTACGGAAGAAATATTCTATCCGGATTGTCTCTTACTCAAAGAGAAACTGGAACACGCCCGTCATTCCACCGTGGAGTTTCATGAAGGTAAAGGCATGGTCCATGACTGGGTGGTTGCTTACCCGATGCCGGAAGCTAAGAAAGCCATTGACGAGATTGCGCAGTTCTACACCAAATAACAAAGAAACCGCCGATCGCTCGGCGGTTTTGTTTTAAGATGATTTTCTTCTATTTAGCGGGCGAACTTGACGACATCCTCAGTGAGTTGAGCGAGGTTATCGATGAGGGGTGAATGTCCACCGTTCTCATAGACGATGAGTTTAGCTTTATCGCCAAGAGCGGCCACGGTTTCCTTCACCATGTATTCAAGGACGACATAGTCCTTCTTGCTCCAGATACTTAACACTGGGCATTTCACTAGATGAATACTCTTATCGCCGTCGGCGTATAAGTTATTACCTTCACCCATATTGAATACTGCAATACCCCAGTCAATATCGACTAAGTTACGTTGCTTTAAGGTTTCATCGATGAAGACTTTATTTTGTTCGGGTGTCGGTTTATTGACCGGATACATGACGGCATCCCAGAGCCAGCTCATCCACGCAAAGTTCTTGGTAGCCATAGCGACTGCGGCCGGAGCGACTTGAATGGGGTCTTTGCCTAAATCTTCTTTATGTTTATAGACTTGGCCAAGGATTGGTTTACCCATCGCGTCTTTGGTAAAGATCGGATAGCCTTTATAGGACATCGATTCAATGAGAATGACTTTTTTGACCAGTTCCGGATGAACCGCGGCAAAGCGAAGCGAAACGCCACCGCCGGTCGACCAGCCTACCATCGTGAAGTCTTTCATCTTGAGGGCGGTCGCGAATTGGAATAGATCCTCGGTTAATTCATAGAGACTGTCAAAACGTTTCTCGTAGCTGGAATCGCCAAATCCGCGCATATCCGGGGCGATGATCCGGAAATCTTCCGGGAGTTTTTCAATCAGTGGCAAATAGTGAAGTCCTGACGACATGTTACCGTGGATGAGGAAGAGTACGTTCTTTCCTTTGCCGTGTTCAACATAAGCGATGGTCTCGCCGTTTTTTAGCTTCAGCGTCTTTTTTTCTAGCATTAACATGGTGATTATTCCCCTTTATGTGAGTGACTCGTCATATTTAATTATATGTAAAAGAAGAGCGTTTGCAAGATAGTGAGGCGGGAATTGAGCCAGTGCTGCTTCTTAGGGCCACTCCACCTTTGAGACCGACAATACGTTCCAACAAAACGCAACGTCACTTTTCTTAAGATAACGATCACCAACCATAGTATAGGTAAAAATGGCCATGCGATTATGGTATGACATTTCCCAAGTCGAGGTTCCTTTGGGGGCAAAGAGGGTCACCGTTTGCGCTAAACCCGGACCCGTGACCTGAGTCCCATCCACTGTGAAATAATAACTAAACTCAATATAGGCATCCGCAATGCTTCTATTACGAATTGTAAGATAAGGCCAATAAATATTATATGGGTGAGTTTCTGTTAATAAAACATCAGCCATAAGGATGTAATGCTTATCGATCGTAACGGTTGCCGTAGAAGACGCTTGGCCACACGATGACAACAAAAAAGATGACATGAATAAGAGTGTAGATAGAAATTTGAATTTCCGTGAATTCATTTTTATCTCCAGTCGTTAAATTAATTATTATAAACTTTTTTTAATAAGTCAAGAAAACCTCCCGTGTTGACAAACGATCGTATCTGTCCTACCATGGTGGTAATACCACAGCCCAAAAAGAATCGATCGTTGATAATGAATTAGAGCGTAATCATTCGATTTTATCTCACTATTCTTGATTTCAAAAAAGGAAAAACATAATGAACCGACAAAGCAGTAAAGAGACCGTTACCAAGTTTCTCATCGGTTGCGTCGTCCACGGTACCTACAAGATTGGCGATCGGTTACCACCCGAGCGTGATTTAGCTATTAAGCTCGGTATCAGCCGCATTATTGTCCATAGCGCAATCGTGGAATTAACCGCGAAAGGTCTTTTACGTATCGCACCGCGTAAGGGTGTCTTTATTAATGACTATAAACGCTTTGGCGGACTGGAAATCGTTGATCTTCTTTTAAGTGATCCGGCCATTATGGATATGGAAGTCTTCACGAGCATCATGAAGACAAGACGCTTATTTGAAACGGAGTTTGCCGGGCAAGCTGCCCTTAACCGTAAAGACGAAAACTTAAAACGGATTGTCGAGATCATCGCCAAAGAAAAGAAAGCCACGAAGTTAGGCGATATTGCCGAACTCGATTTCGCCTTTCACCATGAAATCGCGCACGCCAGCGGAAACATCATCTATCCTTTAATTATTAAATCTATCAAGGATACCTATTTGATTCTCGTCAAAGAATTTTATGGTGTGGTCAAAGACCGCACCGCGGTCATCGCTTCGCATGAAGCGCTCTATGAAGCCATACTCGATAAGAGCGACCATGCCGCGCGTATCATCATGACGTCACTCCTCGACTTCGGCGAATCCCATATGCCGGAGAACTCAGGAAAAATCCGATAATTATGACCAAGGAGGTCACTTATGAATAAACTGAAAGAACCCTACAATCTGTCACCGCGTATCCAATGGCTCCGTGATTACTATTTCACCGGTGTCAAACGTAAATGGAATAACGAAAGTATCTGTTTTACGACAGGTACAACCTATGACACGGTGTTCGATGAATTCACCTTCTATATCGTTCCTGAAGTTCATAGTTTCTTTGGTCCTTTCACCACCAGTTTCGTGATGGGTGCTCACCTCTTGGACTTACCAAAGAACTTCTGGAAGATGAGTTTACCGGAACGGAAAGAACTCCTAGTCAAACAAGCCATCGTCGAGAAGGTCCCGCAGGAAATCCTCCCGGGTGATTTACTCGCCGGCGCCCACTTCAATATTTCCGTCTCGCGCGCTTTTAATAAGAAACAAGCTAAAGACTTTGCCAAACTCGTCCGCAGCCCCGAAGGCTTACGGAATAAAATCTATGTCTTTAAAGACCGTGGTTTTGGTAACTGTGGCCCCACGTCCGGTCACTTGATCCCAAACTACCCAGAGATATTGCAGCATGGATTTAAAGGCCGTCATGAAGCGATTCAAAAACTCTATGACGCTTTATCCCCTGAAGATAAAAAAGGTTCTAAAGGCGATAACCTCCGCGCAATGCTTCTTGCCTGCACGATGCCTCAGGAATTAGCAAAGAAATACTCCGATGAATGCTCACGCTTAGCCGGTATCGAGAAAGACGCTAAACGGAAAGCCGAACTGGAACGGATGGCGGCGATCACCGCCAAAGTCCCATGGTTACCCGCGGCTGATTTCTATGAAGCCGTTCAATCGTTATGGATGACCCATATGCTGGTCATGACCGATGAATGTTATCCGGGACCGGGTGTCTCCTTTGGACGGTTAGATCAATATATGCTTCCGTATTATGAAGCCAGCGTCAAAAAGGGCGAAGACCGGGAATTCCTTAAAGAAATCCTTAAATGTTTCTTCATCCACTGCAATACCGCCTATGACTCAATGATCCGGACCGGGAACGATCAAGGCATCACTGCCGGATACGGACAACTCTTTAATCTTTCGGGACTTGGTAAAGATGGTCAAGACATGACTAATGACTTAACCTATCTCTTCCTTGATGTCATTGATGAGATGAGCCCACTGCTTGAACCAAAACCCAATGTCCGGTTACACCGAAATAGCCCAGAAAAACTCCTCAGTAAAGTGGTCGACATGATTTCCGTAAGCCAAGGCGCCCCGTTCCTTTTAAACTTTGACGAACGCTCAATCGCCGGGATGCTCCGAGAAGCAAAAAAAGCCCATGTCGAGCACTTAATTAATGAGAATAATGTCTTTGATTATGCCTCCGTCGGCTGTCTCGAAAATACGATGTGCGGCAATGACCGTAGCGGCACCGTCGACTGTAACTTGAACTTATTAAAAGCGGTTGAACTAACCTTAAATGACGGTCATGACTTAATCACCTATGCCGACGCCATCTGGGGTAAACCCTATCCTGTTACCTATAACGGACCGTCTACCGGTGATCCCCGTACTTTTAAAACATTTGATGAGTTCTATAAGGCTTTTGAAAGCCAAATCAAATATATCGTCAAGGCCATCGTCGACTTATATAACGAAGGAGATGCCTTACGGGCTAAATATGGCCCGACACCTTATTTATCCGCGTTAGTGAAAGGCTGCGCCGAAAGCGGAAGAGATGTCACTCAAGGCGGAGCGGAACTCAGTTTCGTCACCATCGAAGGCGTGACCTTTGCCACCACCATCGACTCCTTACTCGCCGTTAAGTATCTCGTCTATGACCAAAAGATTTGTTCGATGGATGAACTGATCACGGCCTTAAAGAAAAACTGGGAAGGCAATGACAAGTTACGGACCATCGCTATCAACAAGGCCCCTAAATATGGCCGTGACGATGATGTTGCGGACGAACTCGCCCGTAAAATCATGGAACTATGGTCTGAAGAATGCTGGAAGTATAAGACGCCGACAGGTTCACAGTACCGTGGCGGCATGCTCAGTTGGAACTATTGGATTGGCTCTGGTTTTATTCTCCCGGCAAGCCCCGACGGACGTATGAAAGGCCAATTCCTCTCGAACGCGATTTGCCCCGTCAATGGCGCCGATATCCACGGTCCTACCGCTAATGCCAACTCGGTTGGTAAAGTTTTAGGCGGTAAGGAAACGGTTGGCGATTTCCAAGGCTATGTGAACTATCTGCCGAACGGCGCTTCCCATACCATCACCTTAAATCCTTCTGTCACCCGAGATGCCGAACATAAAGAAAAGATGATTGCATTCCTCAAGGGCTATATCGAGAACGGCGGCACCGCATTACAGATCAATATCCTCGATGCCGAAATGTTAAAGGACGCCCAGAAACATCCGGAGAACTATCGTAACCTCTTAGTCCGTGTCACCGGTTATAACGCCTACTTTGCTAGTATCGGGCGAGAACTACAAAACGAGATCATTGCCCGTGAAAGCCATAAGAGCATGTAAGGATGGAAACCGCCATCATACTCGACATACAACGTATGTCAACGGAAGATGGACCGGGTCTTAGGACCACCGTCTTCTTCAAAGGATGTAGTCTCCGCTGCGCCTGGTGCCATAACCCAGAAAGCATTGCCTTTACTCCGGTCGTGCAATGGCAAAAGGTCCGCTGCATCGCCTGTCATGCCTGTGAAACGGTGTGCCCAAGCCATGCCATCAAGTTCACGGACTTAGGCATTATCATCGACCAAAAGCAATGTAACCAATGCGGCATCTGCGTCAACGATTGTCCTTCCGGTGCCTTGATGATGAAAGGCCGCACTTACACGGTCGACGCCTTACTCAAAGAACTAATTAAAGACAAAGTTTATTTCGGTAAAGAAGGCGGCGTCACCTTATCCGGCGGCGAAGCCTTGATGCAAGGAGAGTTTGCTATCAAATTACTTGAGAAGTTAAAGAAACACGGAATAGGCACCGGGCTCGATACTGCCGGACTCGTTCCCTATCCAGTCCTCCACGAAGCCTTAAAGCATACCGATATCCTTCTCTATGATATAAAAATCGATAACAGCGAAGCCCATAAGAAGTTTACCGGAGCGGGTAATGAATTAATCCTCTCCAACCTTCTACAGGCCGTGAATGACGGAGGAAGCTGGAAACTATGGATCCGTACGCCCATCATCCCAGGTGCCACCGATAGCGAGGAAAATATAAAGGCTATCGCCAAGTTCATTAACGACAAACTTCCCGGGCGCGTCGAAAAATGGGAACTGACCGCCTTCAATAACCTATGCCGCGATAAATACCTGATGCTCGATCTTGATTGGATGTATAAGACCACGAAACTGATGAAAAAAGAAAAGATGGATGCGTTAGTAAAAGCCGCACAAGATGAACTCGACGATAAACACTTGGTGCGCTGGACCGGCGTGGCCGAGTAAAGGGAGAAAACCTATGGAAAAATTCTTTAAAAGCGAAGAAGACTACGCAAAAATGAGTTCTGACGGGAAGATTGGTTTACTGGCCACCATCGATGAGGAGGGCTGCCCCCACATCACCTTTATGAGTAGTATCCAACCGAATGGCCAAGACAAGATCACCATCGGCCAGTTCTGTGAAGGACTCTCTAAAAAGTTCATCAAAGAACGGAAAAAGATTGGTTTCATGGTTTTCACCGCCCAGATGGAAGTTTGGTCTGGACGCGGAGAATACGAGAAAACGGAAACGACAGGCCCGGAGTTCGATATGTACAATAACAAACCGCTCTTCCGTTACAATAGTTACTTTGGAATCGGTAAAGTCCACTTCTTTAAAATCGTAAGTCTTGGTGACAAGACGGTCTTAAAGATGGGCAATATCATTAAGGGCGCATTAAAAACCAGGCTCGTCGCTCCGTTCCATAGTAAGAGTAAAAAGAAAGCCTTAAACCCAATTGCCAGTAAACTTTTCCAGCAAATCGGTGGTTTAAAGTTCATTTCCTATATCGATAAAGAAGGCTACCCAGTGATTGTCCCAATCATCCAGGCAGCGAACGCCGGAACGGACCGTATCGTCTTCTCTTCTTCTCCATTCAAAAAAGAAATTAAAGAGATTCCTAAAAACAGCAAAGCCGCAATCTTATTCGTTAATCTTGGCTTAGAATCTGTCTTAGCTAAGGGAACATTTACCAAGATGTCTGGTCTCATCAAGCACGGCCAGCTCAATATCGAAAGAGTCTATAACTCGATGCCACCATTTGCGGGTTATGTCTATCCAATTACGCCAATTCAGAAAGTCACTGATTTTTAGAGCGTCTAAAAATTGAAAGTTGTCTACATCAATTCATACGTGAAAGGCCTCATGGTTGGGGCCTTTTTTATTTTCCGGGAGTAAGCAGTGATCAAGGAGTCTAGGCAGAACTTTGTTCATATTTGTAACAAATGTCGAAATTGTGTTAAAATCACAGTATGTTATTTGAAAAATCTATTAAACAAGAAGCAAAAGAAAATCTTGACAAGAAATTAAAAGACCTTGAACAAGCCATTCATGGAGATGTCCTTTTTTTGAATATCGATTTATTCGATAGTATTGAGACATATTTAAAAGACATTGTCGAAAAAAATAAAAAGGACACTGTCCAAAATGATACTTGTTTCGTAATTCTCACTACTTACGGTGGCAGCATTACAGCGGTCGAACGCGTTGTTACTGTTCTTAGAGAGAACTATAAGCAAGTTAAATTCATCATCCCAGACCATGCATATTCCGCGGGGACGATTTTAGTCATGAGCGGCGACGAGTTATTTATGGACTATTTTGGCGTTCTTGGGCCGATTGACCCTCAGGTCCAAACCAAGGATGGAAAATGGGTATCGGCACTTGGATATCTTGATAAACTCAACGAACTGATTAAAAAAGCAAATTCAAATTCACTTACTCCTCCAGAATTTCTCATTATAAAAGAATTTGATCTTGGCATGTGGAGAAGTTATGAACAAGCGAGAGACTTGTCAATTAGCGTACTTAAAGAGTATTTAGTGAAATATCATTTCCATTCGATTGCAAATAATGGTATAAAAATAAAGAAGAAACAAGCTGATGAAATTGCCAAGAAACTAGGCAACAATTCTACATGGCTTTCCCACGGGCGACCAATCAACAAGGAAGTATTACAAAAAATGGGGGTATTGATTAGCGATATTCAATCCCAAACTTGGGCATCAAATTTGACTTGTTATCTTAATTATGTTAAAGAATATATGGACATAGGTGAAATGAAAAACTTCATTCATTCAAGGAGCTTCTAATATGGACAAACTAGAGCAAAAAGTGAAAAAAGTTCTTCTTAACCAGCCCGTAATCAGCGAAAATACGCAAAAATGGCTTGATGCTTTTGCAATTTTGCTTGAGAAAGGCCTTGCAAAACAAAAGGAAACGATTATTCCTACTGCAATTGAGAAAAGAGAACAAAAATCTCTGAATAATCGAAAATTTTACTAATGTCAAAAATCTGAGTTAACACAAAAAAGCTCGCGCTTTGAAGTGAAAACGTAAAAGTAGACACGGAAGGAAACACCGAGTCTACTTTTTTTATCAATTTTGTCTTATGCTTTTTTTCTTTAAACGCTAGCTAGCGAATACTTGTTTAATCGCGGTCGATAACGCTTCGGTTAATGCTTCGTTATTTAATGGAGCAAGAACTTCGGATGTTGGAATGCTGTCTTCAGACTCTCCGGCAGTACTTGACGAACTGACAGTTCCACCGCATGAGAATAACCCGAGGGTAAAGATCATATCAAACCAGTTAAGTGTGTTGTCGCGACGGGCTTCGCTTACCGATGAAGGTGTCACTTCAACATAAGCGGCAATAATGATATCAAGGCCGGTTTCACTGGCGAATGTACCTGCTATTGCCGGCATGACGCAGTCCTTATCGTCTTCAAAGGACCAAGTGTCTAAGGCTAAATCATGGGTAATAATAAATTCATGTAAGCCTGCTGCGAGGATATCCATGTCTTTGACAACCCCGACTTCCGGGTCAATCAAGATATGGGAAGCAAATCCCCAAGTTTTGGAGACGCCTTCATACCAGGCATAGTTATTGACGACAAAACGGTGTAAGTCCACGCCGAGGTCATCGGTGACGACAATCATCGAGGTTGTCGTGGAGGCCGCGACTTCATCGGCCCAGAGTTCAATCGTCCCCATATAGATATTGAGGATGTCACCACTTTCCACATTCGGGTAAAGCAGGGATTCGGTTGAGAGGTTCGCGGGAACCGTCACTTGGAAATGTTCGGCTTCAATGAGATGGATGGAATCAAACGGATAGGAGAGTTCTTCAGCTTGAACAGAATAGAATCCGGTTCGAAACATTGATAAGAGCATCACTGAAAGAATGAGAATTTTTCTTTTCATCATGTCTTCCTCCGTAATTTAATTAAACGCATGATAAAAAATTATGTCAAATGGCACTGAGTGTCGTAAATATGATTTTTACTTGCTATAAAACCGTTTAAATTCTTTTTCGAGAAGTTCGGGGCTTAAGCGTGGGTTGGCGATTTCTCCGCTGGAAATGCAGAGTCCGGCGACGATCGTCGCATATTTCATGCAGATATCAAGCGGTAAATCATGGAAGTATCCATAAAGGAAGCCAGAGAAGAAGTTGTCGCCAGCACCATTGCCGTCGACATATTTATAAGGTAACGCTGGGCAATCATGCCAATGGTAGTCTTCATCAATCGCGGTTGCACCTTTATCGCCATGGGTACAGATGACCATTTTCTTGCCTTGTTTGATAAAGCGGATCATCACTTCTTCATAATCGGGTAAGCGGTCAGAACTGATAAATAACACTTCAGCGACATTAATAAAATCATCATAGTAAGGATTCTCGGGTTGATAGTCATGTAAGTCTACCCAGATAGGTTTCTTGGCTTCTTCTAATAGAGGGATTAACTGCTTGGTATAAGAAATAATATTCAATGCGATTAAGTCCGCATCCTTGATAGCCTCGTTAATCGATGGGTTCTGGAGATTCACGCCACTGCTGCCGATACGGGTAAAGAAAGAGATACGGTCTCCGTTACGGGCCATGAGGTTAATATGTTTTTCTGTTCCTTTAGGATCAATGTCAAAGATAAACGGCAATTTATATTTATTAAAATAATCCCGTATCATTTCACCTTCAGGATCAAGCCCAATAAGAGAATGGAGAACAGCCGGGATACCCAGAAGATGTAAGCTAAGTCCTTTGCCGCTACCGGTAGAACCGACTTTCTTGCTTGAGGTCGCAAAAATCGTTTGAGGGACCGGATTCGGAAGTTTTTCTAATGGGACGATTTCATCAACGGAGGTTCCGCCGATAACGAAGACGTGAGGGAGTTTACTCATGGTCACCACTCCTTGTTTCTTTAATTATATATCTAAGAGAAAGAAAAAAAGCCACCAATCCGGTAGGAATCGGTGACTTCTGTCGCGACCTGGCTTAAGCGTTGAAAGTAAGATAGACACTACCGTTGGTCGTTGATAAATCAAGTTTGTTCGCTAGACTCGTATTATAGGCGTTTTGAGTGACTTTAACGCCATCCATATAGAGACTGCCGTTAAGGGTAGACAGTTTTACGTAGTATTCAGAGAGTTGTCCGTTAATTTCTAACGTGATGTTTCCGTTCGAGGAATGGAAGGTTACGTCATCCGCGGTGATATCTTCGCCATGGACACGTCCGTTAGAGCTTTGGGCGTTAATCGAAGGGGCGATGACGCCGCCAAGATTGACGTTGCCGTTACTGGAACGCAAGGTAATTTCACCGGCACAATCGACGTTGGTGACGGTAATAACTCCGTTTGAGGTGACTGCGTCTACTGAGGATAATCCGCCGACATTGATAACATCGATGTTGCCGTTGGAAGTACTGAGATCAACTGAGGCGACGGTGGGTAAGTTACTCACCGAGACGGCCCCATTTAAAGAGGCTAAATTCAGCGTGAAGGAATAACCGGTTGGTACTCCGATATTCACGGTGCTATAGGTTCCAAAGTTCATCATGCCCATATTCATGAACATGTGTGAATACCAATGGACCGTGTTGGTGATGGCAAGAACGCCACCGGCATCGGTTATCACCAGGAAATCATCGGTGGAATCATTATATGAGAGCGTGATTTCATCAGTTTCGCTCGGGGTGACCACCACTCGGCGGTTTTCTGCTTCAAAGGAGATCGTATCGATACCGGTCGCAGCATACGCATGCTCGACGGGTGAATAACTCGCGGTCGGGCCAAGGGCGAAGCCTTCTCCGGAGAGAATGCCGCCAGTCACGGTAACAACTAATCCGGCGCCCAGTAACGAAGCGCCAATCGCTAATAACTTAAACATTGGCAGTGCCCTCCTTATCCTTAAAGACTTCTTGGAGTTTGTTGAAGAGTTTATCCAAGAGTTTCTTCGCGTGTTTAGCGTAGAAGAGGAATAACCAAATACCGATAATCAGTAACCCGGATCCAAAGATGATCTGGCCAACTCTGGTAATGGTCACTAAAGCTTCAGCATTCAAATGGAGAATGATATTGATGATGCTGAGAACAATCGTGGCAGTGCCAGAGATTGAGAAGCTAATCGCAATGGAAAATAACACAATCGTCAGCACCACGAAGAGGAAGTAACCTAAGACTTTCGCTGTAATGCCGATGACTTCTTTTGCGGAAGAAGAAATCTTGATGTTCTTGATTGAATCCAAGAAAGAATGGTCTTGTTTGACGTTCTTGGCGATTTCTTGAACGGATCCAAGCCCGGCGATAAAGGCTTCTTCGTCTTTGCCGTTATCCACTGCGTCTTGTACGAGTTCGTCATAATACTTAATGACATCTTCTCTATCTGGTTTACTCAGGAAATCTAGTTCCATCCGTAACGCTCTTATAAATTCTGCTTTTTTCATTTGGGTATCCCTCCTACCGTAGGATATAGTCGTAGATTTTCTTGGTTTCCCTGAAATCTTGTTCCGACTCCGTCAGTCTCTTTAATCCCGCTTTCGTAATCTGATAATATCTCCTGATCCTTGAGTTATATGTTGTCTCGTATGTCGTCACGAAGCCTTGGGTCTCTAATCTTCTTAATATAGGATATAACGTTGATTCCGAGATATCGATGACACTCGACACTTCTTGATCAATGAGATATCCATAGGAGTCTTGGTACTTGAGTGAGGCTAAGACCATTAACTCGAGCATTCCTTTTTTGAGTTGGCTATCCATGTGCATACCTCCTTATGCATAATACTATACAATGCGTAGTATAGGAATGCAAGTACATAATAGTTTCTTGTACGAAAAAGTGTTTCGAACTATTAATGTTGAAAATACAAAACGGTTATTAATTGGTTTTTAAAATTAAACAAGCGAATTTACTGAGAAAAAATGTTGGTTTAGAATACGTCTTTTAATGGAATCCAGCTCTCGTGCGATAAAGACTGATGATACTCGGTAAAATTAATTTTCAATTTTTCACTCTTGTCACGCACGAAACCCCATTTAATGTTTTGTTTCAAGGCATATTCTTTGAAAGCGGCAAACTTATTTTCAACTTGTTTATCTATGTTTTTGTCAATTCCGTTTATTTCGCCACCCTTGGCCTCAATTATCCAAATCTCACCATTTGTTTTCCTCACAATATAATCTGGATAGAATAAGAATTGCTTATTAAGTCCCGTAGTATAAACAACCGATAAATACTGCTGTCCTTTGTCTCCGTTTTTATATATCCAATCAATATCTTTTTTGTCTTCGCAGTAATTTTCAAAAAGACGCTCGCATTTGGATCTTATACCTTCTACCACCATGGACGAATCGTAATTTTCATATGCGTTCGAAATTAGAATATCAACATCGTTTTCGTTTGAATCAAAGCCAAAATAGTCTTCGCGAGGAATTTTAAACTCACTTAATTTGGGCATAATGAGATAGCCCTGCTTGTTGGTTTGCGAAATCAATTCAACAAAATCGGATTTCAACTTTTTCGCATTATTTATTATGAATGCATACCATTCTTTGTTAGAAAACTTAGCGATTTTATATTTATTCGTGGGGTTTTGATGGAACAGAATTTTTAAAATCGCTCTTGTTTTTGAGGTTTGTAACCCAATTGATCTCTTAATTTCATCAATTATATGCAAGGTGTCTATACCATTAGTGTGGGTGTCAACTTCAAAAGTAATTGGCTTTTCGTGTCCAACATTGTTTAAGAGAATGTCCTCCAATTTAATAAACTTCCCCTGCCTAAAGAGCCCATGTAGTTTTGTTCCAATAATAAAGCCATTATTTTCAAGAATTCCCCTATTTAATTTTGTATTTTTCGTAAAACCATATTTCTCGGAGAAGAATTCGGCGGCTTTGATTAAGGTTTCTTTTTCTCCAATCATATCAAAATCCAAATCTCGTGTTTGCTTTTGAAGAGAGAACGATTTTGCCTTTTCTTTAAGAAACAACTTTCGAACCTCAAATGCGTTTCCTTCGGCCAAAATGCTTTCTTTATATCGCTCATCGAAGGTATATAGAAAACAAAAGTCTAAGGTATCGTCGTTGTAGTGTTTTGTTTCGGGCATTCTTCTCAAACGGCCTAATGTCTGAATTTCAAAGTCTTCATTCATATTTTCACGGAGTTTAATGAGGATTTTTGCTCGTGGACAATCCCAGCCGGTCGATATAGCTTGTTTCATGAGAAGAAAAATTGGTGAGGCGTTATTGTCTGTTATTTGATCAATGTTGATCTTCGTTTTATCAAGCCAGATCGCAACCATTTGATTTTGGTATGTGTAGCCCATCGCAGCCAACTTTTCTTCGACCAATCGTATTTTTTGGTCGGAAGACGATGGAAACTGAATAATTACCAAAGGCCGAATATCTTTATGCAATTTCTGATATTTTTCTGCAATTGTTTTGCGTTTTGAATCAGCTAAATCAATCAAAAAATTGCTTTCAGTTTCAATGCTCAAATCTGAAACGTTTTCTATATCTTGATTAATGTAGAGAGCTTTCGTAATTAGGCCCGAGTTAATTACATCCGTTTCATCGATTTCATACCATGTTTCATTTCTAACCTCGTGGGCCGTGGCAGAAACCCGAATAATATGCTGGGCCGAAAATGCATTAATAATGTCATTTGCTTTTGCAGTGTCATTTCTATGCTCTTCGTCAATTATGATAATAAAATGAATTCCATCCCTATGTGCTTTAGCAATCATTTCAAAAAGGTTTTTTCTTTCAGAATCGATGATTGCCCGATTTCCTTGCTTTGTGACAAGTTGCCAATTAATAAAGACCGTTTCTCCTAAATTAAAACCCTGCACGAGGATGTCCTGCACGTTACTAGCTTGTCTTCCCGGAAGCAACTTTTCCATCTTTTTTTTGCTTTGTTCCTCTAGTTCCCCATCGCCTGGGCAAAGCCAAATAAAACAAGCGTTTTGATCGAGATTGTCTAGGTACTCATCAATGAAACCTAGAAGAATGACGGTCTTTCCGCTCCCTGTTGGACTTTTGATAGTTATTGTTTGTAGAGAATTTGCTTTTTGGCACTCCTCAAGTAAGAAATTAATACAATCCTCTTGGAATTCAAACAAACCATTGGGCAGATTAATCATACTTCGCCGACCTCCCTTAATTCTTTAAAAAAGAAATACTCGGGGATAGTGTTAATTACTATCCCATTATCAGATACTTTTTTTAGTTGTTCCCGATCCAAGAGTATGTAAGATGGCATGTATACACATTTGCACCGCTTTATTTTTGTTTCATCATCAAACAAGGTTTCCAAGTCCTCAGAATCCAACATTAACCAATATAGGTCATTGTCGAGGCGAATGTGGTTTTCTAATTGAATCATCTCTTTAATGTGATTAAGTAGTGAATCAGCTAACGTATCGTCATTTTTGGTGACCTTTGCAACGAAATCGGTTTTATAATATTTAAGATTGAACGGAATCGGAGGAAATTTGTGATTGTTTTTGGCTTCGGCAGTCAGTATCAAAGAGTTTTCTTCAATCTTAACTTTGTAATTATCGTAATCGCCTTTTTTTTCTATTATTTGAATTTCAGAAATAAAAGAATTGCTTTTTGCAATGTTATTAAGTGTAAGTGGTTTTTTATATAGAACAATATCGGTTTTGTTCTCTGCTGTATAGCCATTGTATATCTTCATTAATCTTTTATAAGTGACAGCTTGGCAAATTCCAAACGATTCATACAATAAGGCGTTGTCATTTTTCAATTTGTCGATGGTCGTTTTTGCCTCCAACAATTGTTTATCAATCACACTTTCAATGGCGCTCTCAGTAGAGTTTACGTTGGGTTCATAATCTTTTAGATAACCTAATTTTTTGCAAAAATTAAGTTTTTGAATTGCGCTGACTTCGTTATTTGTGCACAAAATAAACGTACGCTTTTTTCCATCTTCTTTGCATGCTTCTACGACAGCTTGTCCCGTCGTGCCTGATCCAGCAAAAAAGTCCAAAATGACGGCTTCTTTTTTATTAATAAATGTCGCACCTTGAACAATATCCTTTATCAATGAAACTGGTTTGGGATAATCAAAAAGCCCAGCTAAACCCATGCTTGCTAGAGTGTTTTTTCCTGCAGCGTTAAGGTGTTTAATGACGGAATAATATTTCGAGTAATCTTCGTCGATTCTTCTTAGCTTTCCAATAATGTGTCTTCCATCATCTTTCAATAGCAAAGTATAGATTCCGTCTTTAATTCCCTTATCGATTTCGTCCTTGAACTTTTGGTCACGAAACTTCAGCAAATCTTCATAAAATAGATTGCCATACTTTCCGAACTCTTGTCTTAACCAGTCTTCTTGAATCCAATATTCGATTCCGTCTTTTATTATTCTTCGACCCCGTATGTCCTTTTCTCTCCCCATCGGCTGTGCTTTCGAAAGATTCCGTGCATATACAAGTAGCAGGTCGTGCCCTTTAATAATATATTTTGCCATTCCGCCACCTTCTGCTTTGATAACAGCAAAACTCCCCATAAAATTGCTGTCTTCAAAAATGGAGTCGCATAAAAGTTTCAATTGATATGCCTCGTTATCGTCGATACTCAAGAAAATCAAGCCATCATCTTTCAGAAGATTTTTGGCCAGCAAAAGTCGCCGATTCATAAAAGAAAGCCATTTCGAGTGTCGGTAAAAATCGTCGATTCCGACTCTTTTGTCATCGTAAGTCAAACTATTCTCGGTGTTATAAGGGGGATCAATGTATATTATGTCAATCGCGTTTTTATGAGTCTTCTGTAATAGAAGGAGACTATGTAAGTTGTCGCCCTCGAGAAGAAAATTTACATTTGAGTTTTCAGAGACTTTGAGTTCTCGTTCTTTGATTTCGGTAAAGACAGGAACAAAGTCTTTCATTAAAGTGTCAGCGTTCTCATCGTGCTCCTCCCAAACAAGTCCATATTTTTTTTGGCTCAACGCATCTTCTATTTCATTAATCGCGAGCCTAAAAGAATCTTCGGATTGCTGAGTAGAAAGCGTTTTTAGAAAACTGATTGATCTTTCTCTTTTCAATTTTGTCAGATTGCTCATCGTTTTTTCCTTTATGCCAAGTGGCTCTTTCGTTATTTCAAAAAAATCAGACTCGAACAGAAACGGCTTCTGTGATTATAGTCATCAATGAGTCTTAGTTTATTAAATTATACCTTTTTTGATGAGGGAAAACACATTAATCAGATGAATAGTAATCTCGTTCGTTTAGTGGCATCCTATGCCATATATTTTCTACCAAGTAGATTTTTGGAAGGTATGCGTTGTGGAATTTAATCTTGATTTTTTCAATCGGATTCTTCATCGTTGTTAATTAAAGTTTAAACGGGTTTTTCAAATTGAAACCCAAAGAACGTTGTGGTAAAGTATATAAACGTTTGCGCTAGTAGCTCAGTTGGATTAGAGTACAACCCTCCGAAGGTTGGGGTCGCAGGTTCGATTCCTGTCTAGCGCACCATCGACATTACTCAAATTGTTAACACAAGAACGTTACAAACGCTTTATTGCACAAAAGGGTTATTCGTTTCTCAATTATAAGTTTTTTTGTCAAGTTCACCCGAAAAAGACAAATCAGGCATATCATAGAATTCTTCTGTCAAAAGGTCTTTGGGCCACCTCAGCTGAAAAATCCTTAATTCATCTAAAGAATAGCACGCATCTCTTATCTGAAGTTTCCATTCATTGCCAAAAGCAGATATCCACATTGCCTTATCTGTCATGATTTCGTTCCCAGTCATGAACTTAATCCAAACTAAGTCGCCGGGTTCGGAAGCGGGAAAGCAAGGGTAAAAAGCTTTAATTTCTGGGTATTTTTGTATTAATAAGTTCAGATAATCTTCTGTATCGTTTGCTTTTATGATGGCCGCCGTTGTTGATTCGAGTTCGTTTTCAAAAATGAAGCGAATGACTGTATCATATTGATTATCAATAACAATGCCAAATTTGCCATTCTCTGTATTTCTAAAAGTAAATATATTTGTACTGTCGCTTAATGTTTGCCACCAAACCATTTGATCAAGAATCGGCATCTTGGGATTTAACATAAAAACTTCTCCTATAAAGCAATATATCCATTTTGCCTTATGGGGACATGATTTACTATACTTAATTTTTTGGAAAGCTACTGATTTTTATAAATGGACTTATTTTTATCAAGAGAGGAGAAGTCTCCAGTTCCAAAACTCGCGTTATAATAAATGCGTTAATATCTCGAAGATGATTGTTTAAACCACTAAAGGAGAAATCATATGATTAGAAAAATTAAATCCGTCGTTACTGGTTCCACCACTTACGATGGCGCAGGTGTTAAACTCACCCGTGTCTTAGGTGGTCCCACCATCAAAGACTTCGATCCGTTCTTAATGCTAGATGCTTTTGATTCAACCAATCCTGCAGACTACACCAAGGGATTCCCTTGGCATCCGCATCGTGGCATCGAGACTATAACTTATTTAATCGAAGGCAAAATCGAGCATGGTGACAGCATTGGAAACCAAGGCGCTATCTTGGATGGCTGCTGCCAATGGATGACTGCCGGTAGCGGCATCATGCACCAGGAAATGCCAAAAGCGGCTAAACGCATGCTAGGTGTCCAGCTCTGGTTGAATCTTCCCGCCAAAGACAAGATGACAAAACCACAATATCGTGATATCAAAGCTAATATGATTCCAAGAGTCATTGAAGAAGGCACCACCGTTGGTGTAATCTCTGGTCACTATAAAACCATCGCCGGAGCCACTAAGGGTGATTATGTTAAAGCCACATTCCTTGATGTCGATATGAAAGCAAATGCTTCATGGAAACTAAAGACTAATCCTGAAGAAACCTTATTCATCTATATCGTTGAAGGAGAAGGTTGGTTTGAAGATACAGAAAAGAATCCCCAATCTTTGAAACACGCTGTTCTCTTTGAAGCGGGAGATGAGTTTGTAGCTAAGGCTTCATCTAAAGGAGTAAGGTTCTTATTACTCTCGGGTAAAGCATTAAAAGAACCCGTTGCCTGGGGTGGACCTATTGTCATGAATACCCACAAGGAACTACAACTCGCATTCCAAGAACTGGAAGACGGAACGTTTATTAAAGGATAAAAAGACAAATATAATGTTTCGTGTTTTGCCAAGGCACAGACGCTGAAAATCAATCGTCACAATAAATAATAGGACAACGCAGGGATTTACTTTTTTACTGGAATATGCCGTGCAGATGGCTTTTTATATTTATCAAAGGGTTTGTTTTTCAGCGAAGAATAGTCGTTGGTTATATTTGTTTTTCGATATTCGGTAAAAAAATCATGGAGTTCTGTAAGATTGATTTTCCCAATGTGAATTGTGCTTTTCTCTCCGCCGCTTATGCTTGCGACAGTCATATAAATCCTTCTAAATGGACCAAGTATTCTTGTATCACCAAATGCAGATGAATTGCATTGCACAACATAGCACGACAAGTCTCGAGCCGTTGATTCGATAATGTTAGAGAAATATTGAATATCGGCATTATTCTCGCACGCAAATATCAAATCCACCTTTCTTCTCATTAAAGAGCGTGCGTGTATATCAGTTAATTCATAGCAAATAAAAGAAGTAAATTTAATGTTGTTCCAGTCTACTGCATAATAAAATGATTTCGGCCTTTCTTCGTACGAGAGGTGATGGTTGTTTTTAATAATTTCTTTTTCTTCGGGTGAATAGTCATTCTTTTCTCTAAGCAACACTAAAGAATTTCTATGATTTCTTCTGTCAATATAAGGAACGATTGTGGCCTGAAGATTGTAAACACGATTCCGAATTTTGATGTGTTTAAGCCCGCAAACAACTGTTATGCCACTTTTACGACTGAATTTTTCAAGGAGTGGAATCCATAGAAAAGGAACGCTAACTTCTGGAAAAACAATAAAATCGACTGGCTTTTGTACGTTTTTGGTTTCGGCAAAAATTACTGTTTGATCGTGGTCTTTTCTTAAATACCAATGGTAATTTTTTTCATTAAAAAAACTATTGTTAAGTAATGAATATAGTTCCTCTTTATTCTCGCTTGTATAATAGTCGAAGTTGATATATTTTTTTTGAGTTTTTTTGTTTACTCGCACTACGGGGTGGTTTTCTAAATTCATATTTGCCATAGCTATTTTTATGTCAGATAACTCTGTTTTGCTTGAATTAGTGTCAAGTTTAACGTTTGCATGTTGGTAATACGTGCTATCCTTTTTTGAATTGACTTTCATGTCAAAAAAGGATGTGTGGGCAATATCTTTGGTGAGTTTCTCGTACTTCTTAATTAACTGGGGAAGAAATGTAATTTGATTAATGCTATCAATACAAGCGACATTTTCAACAATACAAAAATCGCTAAAATGAATAAAGCATGGAGAATATTTTATTTTGAGGGGATCAAATACAGGACACATTTTTCCTATACTAGTTAAATCGATTTTATAATAGTCCTTAATTTCTTCAGTAAAATAATTAGCCAATGGAAACCCTACACAAGTGTTATCAATCATGTTAGATTTGCGAAGATTTATCGCAATTCTTTTTATTTTTTCGTATGGTACAAACTTTTTAAATAGCTTCGTGTCAAATCTTATGGCAAAGGAAGAGGCGATTGCGATTTGCAGCAACATTTGAAGACTCTCTATAATGTTCGTTTGCATTTGATGTATTTTTTTTGCTTTATAATTCGAATCCAAATTTAGGCTTAATCCAGTAATGCCACTATTGATGGAGTCGAAAATACTTATTTCTAGTTCACTGCTACGATTGATTAGAAAACTAAACAAGAAAATTTTGTTCCACCTTGCGAAAAGTTGAAACAGCGTGTCAATGCAAAAAAACTTTTGCATCTGCTCAATGATTTTGCTGTCGATAATTGCATATTTATTCTCTCGTTTCGCCTTTTTTCGATCGTTCTCTATCGCATACACAAAGTCCGAAACGACGTTTTTCCGTGTAGAGAGGTAACTAGAAATAAAGGACATTACTGTTTTGCTATCGACAGTAACGCTTTCGACATCGCGAAATTTTATTGCTTCGTCCTTAACGCAATTGACCTCTGAAAGAAATCCCTTTAAGTCAACTTTAAAATCCGGCATTAATTGCGGTTCGCTTGCACTTTTCAACTCTTCCTTGAGTATATCAATATATGTCTTGGGGCCGTCATGAAAGGTTTTTATGAGTTTAATCTTATCGTTTTGAATAAAAATATTCTTTTTCTTGGTTAATTTGAAAACATTCAGCTCCTGAGAAAAGTCTTCGGGGAAAAGACTAAGCAAGATGTCTTTGGTGTTAAAGTCTTCGTTTTTTGCAATATTCAAAACAATGATGATATCGTCGACATATCGTGAATAGTATTCGATATTTATTTGATTTTTAATAGAGTCATCGAAGTCTTTCAAGTAATAATTTGCAAGAACGCCAGAACTGGTGAGGCCAATCGGAATAATTATTTGCTTTTTTCCTATCAAACTATCAAAAGCCGCAATTTTATGAGAGTATTCCTTGTATAAAGAGGCAATAAGTCCATGAAGAAAAATAAATTTCTTATACTCTTTCGATTTTGAAACCAAATAGTTCTCGAGTTCATTAAAATCAATATCGGCTGAGTAGTAATAACGTTTTAAATCCAATGAAATTAAAGTGCTGTCTTTCCCTGCTTCATAAAGTCTATCAATCGCCCTTACCGCACCCTTTTTCCATTTTTTATATTGAGAAAAATAGGGGCTAAATATGGTCAATGATTTAAAATCAATTGAGGGTAAGAGGTTTTTCTTTCCATCAATGTAAACATCAGGATCAATAATGTTTGCGCAGAGAGCCGAGAAATCGTCTTCGTCATAAAATATTTTGCCAATAATAAGCGTCCAAAATGTATCGAGAATATATATTTCGATTGGGGCATCAATAAAAAAATTCACCTTCGTCACAACAACTTTTTGACTTTCACAGTTATTAGACACAACCAATGCTTCACTTTTACCTTTATCGAATGATTTTGGATAAATTCTATATTTTACGGACTTTACAAGTTTCGAAAAGTATACAGAGTCATCGTTTTGTAGCGCCAAGGCCAACTTGTCAAAAATCCCGTCCATATTAATCTGGCTTTTTTCAAAAGCTGAGATTTTGAGTTTGATGTGCTCAAGATTGTTACTATAGTAAATCCGGCTTTTAAATTTGCGATAACAATTAATTAACATTCCTTTTAACGCAGTTTTGCTTCTAAATATTTTCATGATGTCTCCGCCCTTTCGTTCCGTTTAATACAAAACATTTACAACGACTTTAATCTAGTTATCTGTAATTTGCTTTCAACTTAAAATTATGTTGTTCTATTCAATCTGCGTTTATGTTAACTAACAATAATGTAAACCAACATTTAACTTTAAGCAACAAGAGAACCTAATCAGAATAAAATTAAAAGTGGCCGATTTCTCAAAAGAGACAATGTTAATAAATGCCCTCCTACTCTTTCGGGTTTTCGAAAATCGCAACTTTTCCAGCAAAAATAAACGAAATCCAATGTACTACCAACATACTAGGAGAAACCGCTAAAAACCATTTATAATTTTGAAGTTCTCCATAAAAACCAATCACAACAAAATCTTTTTAATATTTACCCTTGAATGAAAGCCTCGATTTAAATATATATATAAGGAATCAAAGAAACAAAACACGATGCTCTCTTTGAATCAAACATCGCGTTTTGGCTAATATCGGCCCTATATTTGTCTCAATCTATGTAGTGTAAATTGAAAATGTTGTTGACCGCCTCTAAATACAATGAAAAGGAACGCTTGTCTTTATCCTTGTTTGCGTTTTTTAGTAACAAATATTCCGTTTTTAGTTTCTCCCAGAGCATGTTTTTGATGATCCATTTTACCTTCTCGTCAGAATCATGGCTCAGTGCCCTGTTTTCCCAAGTGTATTGATTGGACCTTTTGTCATGCCTAATGTATTTGTAATAATGAGAGCCATCATCTTCAGGGTAGTAAATAATTGCGAAATCACAACTGTGCACTATTTTGCTGTTTAGTTCTTCAACGACTTTAATTGTGATAACAGAGGTTGAATCTTGGGGGTCTTTATACTCGGTATCTTTTACCGCTTCCCTAAAAGCGTTCATAAAATGTTTTTTTACAACATCCGGGTTCCATTTTGTACCCGGTTCTGGAGTTTGGATGATTAAGTTGTAATCAAAGTCGTACCCTTTGTTTCCATCCTCTACTCTTGTTATTAAATGACGTTGCCCACTGCCGATTAATTTGTATTGAAAGGTAAATTCTTTTCTAAGCAAATCCTGAACTTTGTGAATAATTACTAAGAGTTGATCTCTTGTCGGTCCGTATTCCTTTTTGCTTACATATTGATACATAATCTGCTTTCTACAGCCTTTCCGTTCACTTAGTACGTATCACTAAATCGTTATAGATTACGTCCAGTTAAAGAAAATGTCAAGCTAAGATTCTTCAATTACTACACTTTGGATTGGGCGGTCAATTAATCGACTTGAATCTAAAGATTTTGTTTAATATCGTTTATAAGATCTGTTAATGTTCTACCCATAGCAGAGGGGTGAACGAGTTTGGTTGGAAAAATTGAATATCGGGAATCTATACTTTTAATGATTTCAACAACTTGTAGAACACTTCTTTCCGCTACATCGCCAAAACAAATTATTTTTGAGTACCCTCTCCCATATATGTCTGAGAACAAATTGTGCAAACAAAAAATAGAGGCCCTATCTATTTCGCTTTGGATTTTATTTGCTTTTATGTCTGGAAAGCATTGCACCGCTTCTGTTATGTCGTAATCAGTTCTATTCATTTTACAAACTTCAAAAGCATGAGCTATAAGGCTTCCCGCACTATTCGAGTAGGATTTTCCAGCAGCATCAGGTTTTCGAGCATCAAAAATCGGAATCCTGTGCTCCCACTCAATGATTCCCGGATCTTCAAAAACTAATAAAGTCTTAGAATTATGTGCCTCTTTTTCAAGAGGAAGAGCGTTAAGGACAGTACAAGAAAAAGTATGTGCTCGCTTGGCGACAGTTTTGTTGTAAGGATTAAATGGGCATTCGCCACAATTCGAGAAATCTTTGGGCATAATTCACCAAAATTGATAGTTTTCAAATCCTGAGAAGAACAAACAGGAAAAGAAAAAATCAATTATTAACCTTTATTAAAATATTATAGCAAAAAAAATATGTTATGAATATATTGTGGTATATATAGAAAATAGTTGTACCATCAACAGGTCTAATTTACATATTAGTGGGCCTTATTTACCGTACATGCTGTAAATCACGGCGTTCACTAATCTCGATGGTAGAATCTTTTTTAAGAAAACGAATAGCTTATATTTTAAGCCAACAGTCACCTTCACAGGTGGGTGCTTTCTTTTTAATAACCGTGCGCATACTTTAGCGACCGTAATCGGGTCTTTTCCGTGTTCTTCATCGCGTTCCATGGTTTTCACGGATTTCTCAATCCGCTTGGAATAACCGGGGTCGGATGTTTCTTTCTTTTCTCTGGCCACAGTAAATCCGGTCTTGGTATCTCCGGGTAAAACCGTGGTCACGCGAACACCAAAGGGTTTCAATTCCATCCGTAAGCCTTCAGAGAAAGTGGAAATCGCGGCTTTGGTCATGGAGTAGAAAGATTGGAAAGGAATCGTCAAAACACCAGCGACAGAACCGATATTGATGATCATGCCTTTGCTTTCACGTAATGCTGGGATAAAGGCTCTGGTAAGGGCGAATGTACCATAGACGTTCACGTCAAAAATCTTTTGGAATTCTTCTTTGGTGGTATATTCAACTGCCCCGCTGATGCCTATGCCGGCGCAGTTAATGATGGCGTTTACATGTTTTTCTTTTTCGAGAATAATCGCCACCGCTTTTTGGATGGCGGCGTCATCCGTCACGTCTGTGGAGATATACGAAAACGCGTGTGTTCCTTGAGGCGCTCTTCGGGACAATCCATAAATAACATAACCCCTTTGGGTTAATAAATCCGCAATCGATAAACCAATGCCGGAGGAAGCCCCCGACACGACGACAACCTTATTCATGGGATTGGTTGAGCAACGCCCTAATCTCTAGTTCATCCGTAGGGAGATGCTTCAACACATCAGCAATGATATTAACAGCTTCATCAATCTGGGCTTTGGTATGCGTAGCCATATAGCTCGTTCTAATGAGGCATTGGCCTTCTGGGGCGGCAGGCGGTAAAACCGAGTTAACGTATACCCCACGTTGAAATAACTGCTTACAGGCCATTAACGTACGTAATTCCCCATAGGTATATATAGGGATGATCGGAACAATGGATTTATGGACAATTGGGAGGCCATAGGTCTCGAAGCGTTCTCTGGCGTATTCCGCGATACCAAGAAGTGCTTGGACACGTTCGGGTTCTTTTTCAAGGATATGCAGCGATTCTAACGCACAGGCGGCATTCGCCGGGGTGAGCGCTGCGCTAAAGATAAAGGGTCTGGATTTATGACGGATATAATCGATCACTTTATGGTCTGCAGCCATATAGCCACCAATACTGGCTAAGGACTTAGAGAAAGTCCCCATAATGATATCGACTTCTTTTTCTAAACCAAAGTATTCGGCAGTACCTCTACCATGTGCGCCTAACACCCCTAATGCATGGGCATCGTCCACCATGACACGGGCGCCATAGATTTTCGCTAGTCTTACGATCTCCGGTAAATTACAAATATCGCCGGTCATCGAGAAGACGCCGTCGGTAACAATTAAGCGGCCTTTATTGGGGCTGGCTTTTTGTAAGAGTTCTTCAAGTTGTTTCATGTCGTTATGGTCATAACGGACCATCGTTGCGTAACTGAGTTTTGAACCATCATAAATCGAGGCGTGGTTTTCACGGTCGGAGAAGATAATATCATCATGCCCGGCGATGCCGGAGATGATGCCTAAGTTGGTTTGGAAACCTGTTGAGAAAGTAACCACAGCTTCCTTTTGTAAGAATGCCGCTAATTCTTCTTCGAGTTTGATATGTAAAGTAGTCGTGCCATTAAGGAAACGGGAACCCGAGACACCGGAGCCAAACTCCTCAAGAGCTTTGACGCCTGCTTTGATAACACGGGGATCACCGGTTAAACCTAAGTAGCTGTTGGAGCCAATCATGATCTCGCGATGGCCTTCCATCATCACTTCAGGGCCTTGTTTGGTTTCGAGGGCGTGGAAATACGGATAGATACCTAGTTTTTTAGCATCATCAGCGTTCTTAAAATCGTGACATTTTTTAAATAAATCCATCCGTCTTCTCCTAAGGCCATTTAAGGCACATTACTATGTAAAGTTATATATATTTTTAGTCAAACATGTGTTTATTATAACAAAGTATAAAAGAAAGTCGAGAGCCAAAAAAAGTGACCCTGACGAGCCACTCAGTTTCAGCGTTTATTTTCTAGCGGTATGGACGTAATTTTGTTTCGGTTTTGATGTATAGAGGATGTTTTGGTTCACCTGATTTATTTTTGGCCAGACAGTAAAGTTCTTTGTCTTTAAGAAGGGATACCACCACTGCGCTGCGGTTCATAAAACTTCCGTGGTTTCCCCAGGCAAGAAGGACTGCCGACTCGCTTGTTTCTTTTAGAAGGAATTTATCGTTATCGGGACCCACTGGATCACACTGGCATTTCATATCCGGCGGTTGGGTGGCACGGTACGCAAAAAGGTTCATAACTTTGATACTCCCAAAGCCGTTATATTTAGCGATATCAATACACCGCGAAATGGTTGGGTCATTGATAGTTTCGTCCGCGGTACTTGGGTTCAGCAAAATATAGACAAGATTGGGTTTGCTGGTATCCCATTCACGCGTCAAGCAATAACGATATTTACGGTCGGAGCTGAAGTGTGCGTTTGTTTTCATATGGGGTTTTTCTTGTTTTCTTTCAAATTCATGAAACGCGCTTTTTTGATTGGTTTTACTGCTCTAATAAAAACGAAAACTGGGCCGACTTAACCTGCGCCTCTAACATTTGTTGAGCCTGGGGCTACAATCATTTCCAAAGTTGATCTATAGTTTTTGCATTTGCTAGTCTAATAAAGTTAGTATATCTTGATGACTGTGGAACGAGCCCTGCAGGGCTTCCGTTTGGGAGTCCTATATTATCGATTTTTCTTGCTTTCGATTTAAAATACACAATGCATTTATCTGTGTCTCTATATTTTTCAATGCGATCGACTTCGGCGACATGAGTAATGGCCGAAACAGGGCTGGATTGATAGGCGGCAATGTATTTAATTTTGTCGCGCATTGCGCTCGATATTCTAATTGAATACCACGCGTTTTGGCCTAAAAACACCTTGTCGAAGCCATCTTTTTGAGCGGGAACGACAATGGTGTCCCACAAATCATAGTCACTATTAATTGGCGTGGATTCGGCGATATCCTCTTGAAATTCTGTGAATCTATGAAGCGCCTTGCCCTCATGAAAATATGTTTGAATTTCAATAATGGTAGTCGAAATTTTAATATGAGATAGCACATTATGCAAAACCTCTGTGTTTTCATCAATAATGATTATGACTTCAATGTTTTTATCGTAGAGCAACGCATCTAATAACGCAGTTGGACTAGTATATTTAGATTTCAATAAAAACGAATTTATTCTATTCTTCTTAGTTTCATCTTTCGATATTTCTTCGAGTAACAGTGTTTTTATCCGATGTTTTGCTGTTTCGCTTGAAATAGAGAATCTAAGCACCTGCTCGCCAATGTGGGCATATAAATTGTGGTTCGAAAGTTCCATCTCAACAAAATATAGTTTGGGGGCGTCATGAAATTTTAAATCAAGGAAATACCCGTCTGGAATCGCGGCACCCTGATTAGACTTTCCGATTTTGTGTTTAATATCAAAGTAACAGCCGAGATTTCCAAAAATATAATCAGCGTTCGAAACAACAATTCTTTCGAGTTCACTCTCGTTTTTATATGTATAATCTTGAAAAATCCGTTTTTCCTCATCGATAATTTTAAAGCCCATTTTATTGTTTCCTTTTTATCAATCGTATTATTCTTTGAGTCCAAATCTTTTTTAATTATATCATGACATTTTGTCTTGACGGAGAATCTTTTTTCTGATGAAAACACCAGCTCAGAAATATAAGTGGAGTTTTGGGGCCGCTCCCTTAATATTTGGGAATTATCACTTATAATGAAAAAAATATGGGAGTAAAATATTATGGCACTTGTTCATTGTCCAGAATGTGGAACCGAAGTCTCCGATGCCACGCGTACTTGCCCGAAATGTGGCTATCCTCTAAAACCTCAAGCCACACCGAACGCACAACCAGAGCCAACCTATGTAAAACCGCAGCCCGTTTATGTACAACCTCAACCAATGTACGTACAACCACAGCCATACTATGCCCCGAATACCAATGCTGGTTCGATGGGCCTTGGATTCGCGCTTGGTTTCTTCCTTAGTTGGGTTGGCGCACTCATTGCCTACCTTACGCATGCTTCCCTCACAAAAAAGGCACTATCAGAGGATTCCTTGTTGAAGTCATCTCGGCGTCATCGTCAGCATAATTTACTATGTTCTCATCTATACGTTAGGTTACTAAACCTAGCGCATTTCATATATAAAAATAATCGAGCAACGTACTTAATCTCTTTTTTTTGCTATTCAAATGAATCGATATTGAACCGCAACTTTAAAGACTTTTTTTCATACCTTTATCAATGATTTCTTCGTGGGCATGTGGATTTAAATACTTATCGAAGTAACGGTTGGCAAATAAAACCCAGATAAGAATGACGAAAGAAAACATAAATAGAATCAAAACCACTGAAACGACGCTTTGAAACATCGGAACAGGAACGTAGAGAAGTCCTAAAGGCGCCAGTGTCATCATCAGCACGCCGATACTCTTAAATACTGAACTGATGAATAACCGGAAACTATTTTTAAGAAGCATCCCAAATTTCATCTGGTATAGGTTTGCCTGTGGGAAAGCAAATAGACAGGTTCCTAACACGATCACAAATTGAAGCACCGCAACCGCGTAACTGATAATCTCCACCGCTAAAGGCATCTCTGCCATCTTGTAATAACCGGTGACAAAAGATAAAAAGAATAATGAAAGGCTTATGACTAATGCCAGCAACGAATATTCTCTGGCATTTCTTTTTAAACCAACAAAGAAATCATGCCACACCGAAATGTTTTCGGCGTACACCAACCGCTGCATGACATAGAATCCGCCGGCAAGACCCAAAGAAGCCACCAAGTTCAGCGGAATCAATATCGCAAATAATGCATTATTGGTCTGAAAAAGAATGATGTTCTTGGAGAGCTCGACATTCAAAGGATCGACGAGGATGATATCCCCTGACGCGATGAGCGCGTCAATATTGCCTTTGTATAAAAAGACAAGGAAGATGAGCAGAATCGAGGGAAGGGCAAATAAGACACATAAGAGGTTGATTTCCACTAACGCCATCTTCCGGTTATGAAAAAGGTCAAAGAAGACTTCTTTCCGATTTCGGGGGAAAAGAGGTCCGCTGGTGTCTTTCTTGCTACCCGAGAGTAAATTATCGAGAAATCCCATTAAGCGTCTCCTAAGAGCAATCTCGCGGCAAGAAACGCATGCTCGTCCGTGGTTGCCACATTACTTATACTACTATACTGCCCCACGTTATAACTCCGAAGGGCAAAACATAAATAAAAGGATTCATCCCCAAAAGAGACAAAGCTTGAGAAGGCGGCATTTCCGTTCACGCCGTCAAAGACCCGAACGCCATAGGAGGAAGCCCCATCCGTGAAGTAAGTATCTGTGGCATCCAGATTCAGGATGCTTTGGATACGGGCGTCAAAAGGAACAAAGATTTCAGCGACCGCGAGAGCGCTTAGTTCAGTTTCACGGAGAATGAATAGGTCGTACCGAGATTCCCGGGCCGCCATATATTTGTAGGCATAACTCGTGTCATCGGGCGCACAGTACGAAATCGTCACGGTTTTAATCGTCGGTCCGTCAACAAGGCCTTTGAGCGCGGATGAATCAACCTCAGCGCTGGCAATAAAGATGCTGATTTTATCATTGTTTTTAGGAACGAGCGATACAACGAGAAAAACGACGTCCGCAAGAAGGACGGCGACGAGAGGAATGCCTATCAGCAGGCGCCTCGTCCTCAGGCTAAGCGACTTTAACGACATTTTCATAGGGTATGAATAAGATGACTTGGGGATTGAGATGCATATCGAATTCACGGTGAACGATCGCCGTAAAATATTCTGGATAACCTTTCAGCTTGCAGTAGATGACGGTCTCTTCGCCTAGCGGGTCAGCATCCAAGATTAACGCTTTTAAAGAAATACCTGATTTAGCATGCTTTTTGGTCATTTGGATATTAGCGGGAACAATTTTGATCTGGGCGAGTCCGTTACTTCCAAGACTATTCGGAAGTTTATGGGCTTTTCCAAGCAGTAAGACATCTTTGCCTTCGTTCGATAAAGTAACGTCAAAGCGGTTTTCCGAGAGTGGGATACGGGCCAATAGACGGTTCAACTTTTCGTCATAAAGGATAATGTCTTCCGGATGGACGTAGACGGTGAGAGGATCACCGACTGCGAGGTTTGTGGCTTTAGGAACGTATAACGCAATCCGTTCTTCAATGCCATAGACATGGAGGAAGATTCCAAGATTTTCATTTAGCGGCACCACATGAGCGACAGTCCCTTTAATCGCAAAGGCATTTTCGCTTGGCGTGAGTGACATATGCTCTGGTTTAATCCCGACGGAAATCGTCTGCCCGATGGCTTCCGGATGGACGAGACGGTTCATCGCGTCAAAGCTTAACGCATGGTTACCGATATGGACATGAAGAAGACTATTTTCTTGTTCGAGAGTGAGGTTATGGATGACGTTGACCGGAGGGACGCCAAGAATCTTCTCGGTGCTCTTCTTGTCAAAGAGATGGATCTTTTGGGGATCGACATAGACGGCGACTTTCTTATCGATTTCATGTTCAAAGAAACTGGGAGCGCTGACGATGAGGTGTTCTTTGAGTCCTTCCACTTTCAGATAGTAAATCGTTTCGCTGCCGTAATTCTCGAATAAGGCGATGGTGCCGATGATTTCATTCTCACGGTTGGCTTCTGGATGAGCGATGAAGTATAGACTATTCGGACGTAAGCCAAGCAGGACTTTCTCCCCGATATATTTCGGGTCGTTCAGTTCCATCAGTTTATTGTCCGGAAGGTGGATTTTGATTTTAGGGGTAACGGAAAGAACGGCCTTGCCGTTTTCCAAGAGTAAATCCGCGTGCAGGATGTTCATCGGGGGATTCCCGATAAAGGTCGAGACGAAAACGTTTTGTGGCTCATCGTATATTTGTTTGGGTGTCCCGATTTGTTGGGTGACGCCATTTTTAAGGACAACGATTTTAGTGGCCATCGTCATCGCTTCCACTTGGTCATGGGTGACATAGACGAAGGTGGTTCCCAGTTGTTTATGGAGTTTAGATAATTCCGCGCGCATCTGGACGCGGAGTTGGGCATCAAGGTTACTTAACGGTTCATCGAGTAAGAAGATTTGCGGCCGGCGGATGATCGCTCTTCCGAGGGCCACACGCTGCTTCTGCCCACCGCTTAACTTACCGGGTTTACGGCTCAATAATTCTTCCACGCCGATGAGTTTTGCGGTTTCTAAAACCCGTCGGTCAATCTCTTCTCTATTCACTTTCATGAAGCGGAGACCAAAAGCGATATTCTCATAGACCGTGAGATGCGGATATAAGGCGTAGTTTTGAAAGACCATCGCGATATTCCGGTTCTTTGGTTCAATTTCGTTATAGAGTTTGCCGTCAACAAGAAACTCCCCGGTGGTCACTTCTTCAAGCCCAGCGATCATGCGGAGAATCGTGGATTTGCCGCATCCCGAAGGACCGACTAAGACGACGAATTCGCCATCTTTGATTTCAAGGTTAAAATCGATTAACGCCCGTGAGCGGGCATTATACATCTTATTGATCTTTTTAAAGACAAGGTTTGCCATTTCGTTATTTTGCCCCGATTCATTTACTGGAGTCACGGATAATCAGTTTGGGATTAATCGTGGTGTTCTTAACGGTTTTTCTTCCGTCGCTGAGACGTTCGATCAAAGTTGAAGCTAAGGCTGTCCCAAGCTCGTACTGACACATATCGATGGAGGTCAGGGATGGGTTAGAGGCCGTCGCATAATCAGTGTTATCGAAAGAGACGAGTTTAATGTCTTTGGGAATCGAGATATTGTGGTTACGGCAGTATTCCATGATACCGTAGGCAGATAGGTCGTTCGCCGCGACGACTCCATCGACCGGAAGTTTTTCTTCCATGAATTTACCAAAGGCTTTCCGAGAACCATCGTTGGTGTATTCGCCGTCGAGGATATAACGGGGATCAAGCTTTAATCCTGAATCATTTAACGCTTTGATATAGCCTTGACTACGTTCACGGCTGGTTTGTAAGAGCACATCGCCAATCACGAGCGCGACGTTTTTGCAGCCCCGCTCCAAGAGATGCTTGGTGGCCATTTCCATACCGAGAATGTGGTCGACATACACATAGTCAAAGTTGTCATCGTCTTTTTGTTCTAAGTAACGGTTACCAAGAACCACCGGATGTTTTAAGTTCCGGACCGCGGTGATATTCGTGGCGTTGAAGTCGAAAGAAATAAAGATGATGCCATCGCAGTATTTACGGGAACATAGATCTAAGGCCTTGAGTTCTTTTTCGATGGAGGATTCCGTCGGATAGAGCATCAGGAAATAACCGTTATCTTCTAGGACTTTGGTGACGCCTTCGATAATCCGGAAATAGAACGGGTTACAAATATCAGGAATACAGAAAAGGATGCGGTCGGTACGGTTACTCCGTAACGCCTTCGCCGATGAGTTCGGGTTATAGTCCATTTTTTGCGCTAACGCAAGAATGTCCGCTTTCGCTTTTTTTGAACAGTAACCATGGCCGCTCAGGGCACGGGCAACGGTCGCGGATGAATAACCCGTTAGTTTAGCGATATCGTAAATGTTCATGGTGAGGGAATCCTTTCTGAGATCAGGGAAGTTTATATAGGGAAATATATTTTAATATTAATATAATAACCTATTCTTAACCTACCATAACTCGATTTTTATGAAAGACGGATTATAATTCGGCATCCAAGTGGAAATCGCTAAGTAGAATGTCTGTCCGTTATTCTCCTGCCAGAGTTCATGCGTCAAAGGCGCATAGATACTGGATTGCGGCGTCACGGCGTTCACAGGCGGGAATAACAGCACGCCATATTGTGAATAAGGCCCATAAATATTGTCGGCGGTAAAATACATAGCCCCGCCTTTGCCTGCGGAATTAGTGCAAGTTAACGCCATCCATTTTCCTAGAAAAGCATTGTAGACTAGCGACATTTCACCGAAGGTAGCGCCAATGATATAACTATCGTTATTGTCTTTAAGAGCATCCAAACCTTCTCTTCCTTTAACAAAAATGGGAACGTCGCCATCATCATAACCCGTGAAATATTCGTATTCATCGAATAGTTCGATATTGGCTTTAGCGACACGGGCCAACTTAAGTCCTTGAGTCCGGTGCCCGCCTTCGCCAAACATGTAAATATAGCCGTCTCCGCCGTCTTTCGGGAAGATTTGTGAGAAATCATAGCCTTCATGATGGGCAAGGTCGACACTGCCGCCATTAGCGCCTAAGTCGACGTCTTCATTAATGAGTGTCTGGATATTGGCAACTTGTGCTTGATCAACCTCAAGATCATCGACAATGTGATCAACCCAAGTCATATCATAAACACGGGACCAGTTCTCGCCGTTATCAACGGATTTGACCGCCCCACCATAGTTCATTGAGACATTGCCAGGAACGTTCCAAGAATATTTTGAAAAGTAGAACATATACATTGTTCCATCAATCTCTATGCCTCCCGTTGGGATTTTGGTCATTTCCAGACGATCCGCGTGGTGCCCCTCAATCGCCGGCTTGGCAATGCCGGAAGGCGAAGCGATAAAACTGTCGATATCGAGTCCGTCAGCAAAGTTCGTGTCGGTCGATCTCGCAATAACGTTACTCCGCCACCGCCCGGACTGTAAGGGAGAGGTAAACGTATCACCGAATGCCATATACATCGTGTCGTTGGTATCGTTATAGATGGGAAAGCCTAAATCGCAGCCACCGACGGTCATTTCATCGGTTTTGCTCTTCGATTCAGCGCCGGTGATGGTGCTGACAAAAGAAACGTTTTTGACTTCATCGGCATACGATAAATAAGAGACCTGAGAACTGGAACTTGTCGGGGTACACCCGGCACAGGCAATCGCTAAGAACGCATTGAACGCTAAGACTAGAATTTTTTTCATAAGTTCTCCTTTAATTTCAACTCAACGATGAGTGGGTTATAAACAGGGATCCATTGGGAAAGCAGAAAGTAGACAATCCTTCCGTTTTCTTTGGTTAAGACTTCATGGGTCATTGGGGCGTACATGGAAGAACGGGCGAATAAAGGGTCGCTCTTTGAGAACATGATGTGTTTATCAACGTAAGGACCGGTGATTTTATCCGCGAGATAGAAGACCGCCGCCGGGTCGTCTTCGGATATTTTGAAGAACATCCATTTTTTAAGGTATTTGTTATAAATAAGTGAGCATTCACCGCTTTTTTCGTTAAGGACGAAGCTACCGGGATTATCCTGTAACGCCCGTAAGCCGGCGATGCCTTTAACAAAAATAGGTTGGTCATTGTTCTCATACTTGATTAAATATTCGTATTCATCGAACTTTTCGATATTTTCGGGCCTGACTCTGGCCAGTTTCATTCCCGAGGAACGGAAACCGCCTTCGCCAAATACGTAAATATAGCCGTCGCCACCGTCTTTTGGATAAGCTTGGGTAAAGTAGTAGCCTTCATGATGTTTTAAATCGATATCATAAACATTTGCGACTTGATGGATATCTTCATTGATCAGTTTTTGGATTTCATCCGCATGGTCACCCGCACTATGGTTGACCCAGACGACATCGGGAACGCGTTCCCAGGTCTTGCCATTATCTAAGGATTTAATCAAGCCACCGAAATTCATCAGGCAGCATGGGTTTTTGATGTTCCAGGAACGGATGGAAAAATGGAATAAGTAGAGCACGCCGTTAATTTCAATCCCGCCGGTCGGGATTTTGGTCATTTCGAGCATATCGACATGATGTCCGTCAATGATGGCGCGCGCCTTGCCGTTTTCGTCTTTGAGATAATCACAGATTTTGATTTTCTCCGGGGCATCAAAGTCTTTCACTAGGGCAATGACGTTACTCCGCCACTCCTGTGAGAAATCATTTGCGAGGAACGAATCGCCAAAAGCGAGATATAAGGTTTTATTCTTTTTGTTATAAATCGGGAAACCGAGATCGCATCCACCCAGATGATATTTTAAAGTATCGTTAATCCCCTCTTTGCCTGACAAGAGGAAAAGCGGTTTAACTGACTCGATTAAGGAGGATACTTTAATGTTTTCGTCCATTATTCAAACGCCACCTTCACGTACGAACTATTATAAACCGGTGTCCATTGGCTCAAGATAAAATAGATGATTTTACCGTTCTGTTCGGTGTATTTCTCGTGCACGAATCCGCCATAGATGCCATTGCCTTGGTTGGCAAAGGGATAACTATACGGAAGCATCGTCTCGGCGTCGCTATAGGGTCCCCAGATATTGGTCGCGGTCCGATAGACGATGCCTTCCCCGAAATTACGTAGATAGGTGACCATCCATTTGCCAAGGTATTCGTTATACATGATGGATTGTTCGCTGCAGTAATCGTCAATGACATAGTTACCAAGCGATTGTTCGATGGTAATTAAGCCCGCACTGCCCTTGACCCATACCGCTTGGTCATTTTCAAAGCCACGGAAATATTCATAGTCTTCAAAATGTTCGAAGTCTTCATAAAGGACACGGCCCATCTTGATGCCTTCAGCACGGTAGTTGCCTTCGCCAAGGATATAGACATAACCGTCTTTGCCGTCAATCGGATAAATCTGTGAGAACGAAGGCGCATAATGCGTGGAAATATCGACGTCACCGACGCCATTGGTAAAGTTGCTGTCTTGGTTAACCAAGGCTTGGATGTTGGCGCTATAGCCACCGCTCACCTGCGTGCACCACGATAAATCATAAACACGGGACCAAGTCTCGCCGTTATCATTGGATTTGACCACGCCGCCGTAGTTCATTTCATTAGGTTCCCATTGCTTGATTGAGAAATAAAACATATAGAGCGTTCCAAAAAGCTCAATCCCGCCAGTGGGTATTTTGGTCGTTTCATAACCAAAGTTATGGAGGCCGTCAATCATCGGGATGGCTACCCCGTTCGGGTTGGTGATGAAATCATCGATGACCAAGCCATCGCTTAAATCGTAATCCGTGGATTTGGCGAGCACGTTGCTCCGCCAATTGCCGGAGAAATCATTATGGGAAAAGGTATCGCCAAAGGCGAGATACATCGTATCGTTGGTGGCGTTATAGAAAGGAATACCCAGGTCGGTACCGCCGACATCATAACCAAGATTCGTCTGGTTGATTGAGTCGGGACCGGTAATCATATCCATCCACGTGACCGAGGCAATCGCTTCGCTGACCGGTAAGGAAAGAGAAGCACTCGAGGAACTTTCGCTCGATAGACTCGAAAGTTGCACGCTACACGAGGTGACGCTAAGGACAAGTCCGATAAAGGCTAATGCCACGAACGATTTGCCATGCTCCATGAGTGAGTCCCTCCTTTCTTAACTATCTTGATGACAAGACTAGTTAAAGACGACTTCGACGAGATGGACGTTATAGACGGGTAACCACTGCGAAACCAGTAAATAGATACGTTGTCCGCCATGATCGGACATGACTGGAGACGTGAAGCCGCCGTAGAGTCCGTCGATATTGGATTGGTTGACGATGGCGTCAGAGCTGCTCCAGGCTCCCCACGGGGTGGCGGAGCGGCGCATCACGATCTGTGAGTTATTTTGTAGGTACGTCATGATGTATTTACCCAGATATTCGTTATAGGCAATCGACAGTTCGCCACAAGACGGGGCCACGATATAACTCCGTTCGTCGCCTTTGATGCTCTTTAAGCCAAGGGTGCCGACTCGCCAGTCAATCGTCTCGTCGCGGTTCAGGTGATAGTATTCATAGGCTTCCGGATCTTCGAAGTTAGCGCTTAAGACACGGCCGAGCTGAACCCCACCGCTCCGTCCGCCGGGAATGCCATAGATATACACATAGCCATCATCGGCCAGTAAGGGAAAGATTTGCCCAAAGCCTGGGGCGTCGCCTTCGCTCTCATCGATTTTCATCGCGTTCCAGCCGAGCGTCATGACTTTTGCCCAAGTCTGTCCTGAGTCTGTGGATTTGACCACAGCGTTTGAGAAAACGGAGAACTCGCCAGTGGAAGAAAATTCATGAACTTCCATATAGAAGAGATAATAAGTGCCGTTAAGAACAAAAGCTCCGGTGGGAATACAGGTCCCGACATCCGGAGACGTGAGTAATTCCGGTTGGGAGGTCCACCCATTGGCGTTCCCAACGTTATTGGTAATCGGCGTCACGGTGCTGGTAGCCCCGTTTTGTCCGGGAAGTATGCCTTCCCATTGAATGCCATTAGATAAATCATGATTCGTCGTATATAAGATAGCGTTACTATTCCATGTCCCATCCATCGGGGCACGAGCAAAGGTATCGCCGAATGCGCAATATAAACGGTCGGTTGCAGGGTCATAGAAAGGTGCGCCGATATCGGTGCCGCCCACGCCCCACGTTGTCGTATCGACAGCCGCGGTATCACCCGTGGCCATGCTTTGATCTTGGACATACATAATACGGTTGGAATAAGACCAGCTTTCGCTCGGAATCTGCCAAGCCATTTCGGAAGAAAGACTTGAACCACTCGACGAAGAAGAGGTCGGCCCGCAGCCGGCGACGAGTAAAAATATCGATAAGAAGTATAGGTTTCGGGCAGTATGGTTCATATGGTTCTCCTATGTAGTTTAGACTCCGTAATGGACAAATTTAATGATGGCTGGGGACCCGGTAAGAGGTCCCCAGCATGAACGATAAGGAGGAGTAATCGAACTTACTTAACTTATTTTTTCTTTTTGAAGATGAGGAGCGCAGCACCGGCTAAAACAACGAGGCCACCGACGCTAATGAGCGTCCAAGCCCACCAGGCAAGTCCTGGTTCCGGAACAACAACGGCAGGGACATTGACGACGGTAATGGTGAAGGTCGCGGTACCGCCTAAGGTCGTGAGAGTGAACTCATGGGCGCCATTAGGAAGTGTCGCTAAGTACGCTTCGGTAATCGTCAAGGTTGTCTTGTCGCTAGATAAAGTATAGCTGGCCGAACCAATGTTGACATTGTCCAATTTAATGGAGCTGATGTTGTAGTCCTTGAGCGCGACGGTGAAGTCGATGGCTGTCGGAGCTAAAGCATCAAAGGTCGCAGTGGCTGGGGTCACGGTCGGTTCGTCAGTTTCGCCCGCAGCGACCCAACGGACTAAACTCACGTCATCGATATAAATTGAATCGGTGGCATTGACGATTGGCATCAAGAAACGGAGAGAGTTGGTGGCATTGAGGAAGGCGAAGTCAACGATGAAGCTCATTGATACTTCAGTATATCCATCAACCACGGCATAGGTGATGTCCCATTGATAAGAATCTGGATCACCCTCAGCGGTTTTTGCTGGAGTCTCGCCGTTTAATGGAATCGTATGATAGGGCGTATTGCTCGCGCCAACGAAAGTCACGTTGGTCGCACCGGCACTATAGGCCGCCGGTGTATCGCTGTTGAGTTTGTAACGGAAGTTTAGGCTGACGATATCGCCAAGGCTAATTTCTGGCGAAGTCATGCAGAAAGCGCTCGAATAGGTTTTGTCTGAACCACTGGCTTTGCTCAATTTCAAGACATGGTTGCCCGTGCCATCATCTGCGATAACGCCAGGATCATCATAGCTTGTGAGTGAACCCCAAGCTTCAGCAGTTTGCGCCATCGATAAGGATGTGCCAACGGCATAGTCTTCGAAAGTGCCACCGAGCATTGTCGGGGTTAAATCGTAACCATCGGTGGTTGCGGGGATTTGGCCGACAGCATACACGACATTGACGACAACAGCGACAGAACCAAGGGCAGTCGTAATCGTGAATTCATGATTACCAGCGCCAAGTTCGGCCACATAAGCGGATGGGAAGGTCAAAACTCCTGTCCCCTCATCAAAAGTGTAGTCAGTGCCACTTGTGAGAACGGCATCATCTTCATCAAGAATCGAGAGTAATGGACGAGAATGTAAATCGAGCGTGAAAGTGACATCGGCCGCAGCATCTTCTCTCCAAGTCTTGGTAATATCGCCAATAACTTCTGGGGCATCGGCTGCGGAAGCGGTCGCACGGACCGAAATATTGTCGACGTCTAAGGAAGTCGCGAGACTACCTGTCGTGTTATACCAGAGTTGCAAGGAATCGACCCCAACAAAAGAACTGGCGGAAACGTTATAAATCGTCGTAATGGTGAACCAAGTGCCGCTGGTATCGGCATTAATCTGCGTGGAGAGATTGTCGCCATCGACATAACCAGTAGAACTCCAGAGACGGAAGCCAACATTATCAGTATCAACCCAGTTGGCGCCTTTGCGGAAATCAAATTTGATTTCGTAGTCGCCAGGAGCGGATACGGTCAATAAAGCGAAGGTGTTGGTGAAAATATCAGCACCGCCATCATAGGCTAACTTTAAATAAACATTGTCAGTTTCACGCATGGCTTTGATAGAGCCACCGATGCGGCCAACGTTGTTTTTGATACCGGAAGCGAAATCATATTCATCGACCCCGGTTTCGAGCATGTTATCAAAGCCAACGGAGGGATAAAGGTTGTCGCCCACGGGGATATAAGTTGGTGGGACAATCAATTCAATGGAAATATTATCCACATCCAAGCCAGTCACGAGACTGCTTGAAGTGTTGTACCAAAGTTGAATCGAATCGACATGAGGCGCGGAGGTTGCAGAAACGTTATAGACTTGGCTCAAAGTGAACCAAGTGCCGCTTGTGTCGCTGTTGATCTGCGTAGCAAGGTTTTCGCCATCGACGTAGCCAGATGAGCTCCAGAGACGGAAGCCGACGTTGTCAGTATCAATCCATCCAGCGGTTTTACGGAAAGAGAACGAAATTAAGTAATCACCTTCGGAAGGAAGGGTGACAAAGGCGAACGTATTGGCAAAGGCGTCAGCGCCGCCATCATAGCCCATTTCAAGATAGATATTATCAGTTTCGCGTATGGCTTTGATCGAGCCGCCAATGCGACCGACACTGTTTTTCATACCAGAGGTAAAGTCGTATTCGTCAACGCCGGTTTCAAGCATGTCTTCAAAACCCACTGAGGGGTATAAATTTACGCCCGTCGTAGTAATTTCTTCTGCTGCGACCGGGGTCGTGCGGGAGAAAGCTGAACCAACGGAGGCCGCGGCGAGGACCGCCGTAATGCCAAAGAGAATCGATAGTCTTTTTTTCATGATGTTTTTCCTTTCATGGTTGTGTGAACAGATGTATATCACTCTGTTATGGATAAGCGATGAATTATGAAACTAAGTAATACGCACTTCGACTAGGTTCACGGAGACGGTTTGGAGATATACGTTTTTTCCAGGGTCCCGACGTCAGCCTTTCCCCGAGATGATCCGCCTATTGCTCAATTTTTATGATTTGTTCTTTGTCCTCCTTCACCACACGTTTTTCTCTAAGGAGGATATTTTCGTCCACGGGGAGACGATCTTCGACCTTGAGGATGTTCGCAAATTTGGCATGTGGCTCGCTTTGATACCAATAGGCGGTCGTGGACCAGTCATCGCTGCGATGATTGGCGTGACCATGCTCAATACTGACCTTGATTGATTTATCAAACATAATGGGATCAAGCAAGTGATACCGATAGTAGGATATCTTGCCTTTCCAATTATCTTTGCCTCCGAGAATGAGACCGTGATACGGAGCGCTGTATTCTTGGGTTGGGCACCACGCCATATTGACGTAATCTTCGGTGCCGGTGCCGTGGATAGAAGCGTGCTTCTCGCCATCGATGAATGTCATGTCATCACCTTCGCCGGGCCAATTCCATTCATTGCTGACGCTTAGGTTGTGAATATTGATATTACAACCGCAGTAATGTCCTTTGCCGGTCGCTTCGAGAATGACGTAATTCTTTTCGCCATTAGGGTTTTTACCTTCAAAGCACCACTCGGCATGTTTATCGCCCAAAACTTCAGGGATACCCTCCGTCGGGCACTCGCGGTGCCAAATGGCGTGGAATCTGAGTAAGTGGGAAGGCAACACCTCATATTCTTCGTAATCAACGTAGAAATAGAGGATAAGGACGGTCTGGCATTCATTGACGATGGTCAGTTTCGCTTTTTGATAAGGCATCGGCCACCAGGAGTTGAGGCCTAGTCCGTTTTCCGGAGACATTTGGAGTGGCGCCGACACAAAGTTTTTGCTTTGGGCATGCCCCATGCCGTAGAAGTCCCCGAGTGGCGTTTCGACGCTGGGGTTTTCTTCGCCGTCCCAGTAATAACGGATGAGCACTTTCCGTAAAGCGTTATGCTCGATTTGGAAGTGATCGTTGCTGATGGTCATCCAGATATGCTTGATGCATCCTGGCTTATCCATCGCGGCGAAGACACGTGTTTCTCCGGGTTGGATATAGATCCGATCGTCATTGCCGCCGGTGCGGTCATAACTGCTGATTCTTTTTCTTTTGCCGTCACGTTCGTAGGCAATGCCGGCTAAGTCGTCCTGTAAAATGTTTGTACTCATGGTTCTCTCCTTATTTGAGTCCGCTGATCGCGATACCCGCGATGATCTTTTTCTGAAATATGGCAAATAGGATAAGCGGTATAGAGATGGCCAGCAATGTCGCGGCCACCACGATGCCATATTCACCAGCGTAGCTCGAGTTGAGTACGCGAATAACCTGCATGACTTGGGCGATATTTTCATTATTGACAATCGTCAGTGTCGGCCACATGAAGCTGTTCCAGTAACCCATGAAGACGGTAATCCCGATGATGATCATCGGCGTGACGGACATCGGGAAGAAGATGCGCCAGAACACCCCGAAATGCGAGCTTCCGTCAATCGTTGCCGCTTCTTCAAGCGAAGACGGGATACTGTAGAAGAATTGCCGGAAGAAGAAGATGTTATAGGCGGAAATGATTCCGGGGATGATGAGCACCCAGATCGTATCGGTCATCTGGAGGATGTTGACGACCCGTATCGAGGTGAGCAGGATCGTGATTCCGGGAATAAACATCGTGACCAGGAAGTAGCCCCACAGGAATTTCTTCCCACGGAATTCCAGATTGCTAAAGACGTAGGCGGCCATCATGTTGATGATAAGGGAGAGAACAACGGCAATCACCGCGACGAGGAATGTCGAACCCAGTGAACTGACGAAGTTGTACCCGTTGTGCTCGAGGGTAAAGATTTTTTCAAAGTTTAACCAAGTGAACGATTTCGGCCACCATGTATTGGGAACTGCCCAAATCTCACGACGACCCTTAAAAGCGGCAGGCAGCATCCATATAATCGGGAAAAGGATGATGCCAGAAACGAGAACGGCGATAGCCCCAAGGCCAATCTTCCTGGCGAGCTTGCGTTTATTCAGTTTTTTCTTCATGATTTTAAGCATCTTCGGATTTCCTCGATCTCACGAATTTAAAGACCAGGATATTGATGGTCATGATCAGTAGCATAACGAGGATCGCGCCGGCGACCGTCACGTTTTCCGGACGGTTCGGGTCCCGGAACATGTTGAACAAATAAAGGACGGGGGTCAGGGTTTTGTTAAGTGGCCCGCCTTCAGTCATGATATATGGGATTTCCATCATCTGCATGGTCGAAGTGACAAGACTGATAATGACGAGAACAAAGTAGTTTTTCATGTTCGGGAGTGTAATCGAAATGAGTTTTTGCCAACCGTTGGCGCCATCGATATCGGCGGCCTCATAGTATTCTTTGGGAGTATTGATAAGACCCGCATACATCACGAGGGTGTTGTACCCAAATCCCAGCCAGATGGTCGGGACGATGATGCTGATGTAGGGCCAAATCCCATCCGTGGCAAATGAAATCGGATCGACGTTTAATGAAATGAGAATGGAAGTCATCAGTCCACCGCCGTAATTGGTCAGCATCGTGAAGATAATCGAAGCGATGATGCCGGAAATGAAGAATGGCATGAAGACAATGATTTTAGCCATGCTTCCGAGACGGTTATTGAGTGCCTTGAGGACTAAGGCGAAAAAGAAAGACAAAAGAATCATTGCTATCGTAATCACGATCGTGAAAAAGATGACGTTTCCAAAAGATTGGATAAAGAGGTCAGTCCTTAATATGTAAATATAGTTGTAAAAACCAATAAACTGCCCTGTGTTGTAGTCTTGGAAACTGCGGATAATCGCCATCCCGAGTGGAATAATGACGAAGATGGTGATGAGCAAAAACGCCGGCAAGAGCATCAGATAAGCCGTTTTTTGGTTGCGGAAAACGAAACGATTGTGGCGTTTCGCGTTCACGCGGTACATCGGCTGATCGAGTGTTTTTAAGCTAGCGTTCATAATTTATCCTTCTCAGTCGTAGACGGGGTTCGTGACAAAACCCGAATCAGTGATGATGGTGTTGATGGCCGAAACCGCTGTGTTGATGGCGTTTTCAATTTGCGTATCGCGGTATGCGTCGCCTTTTGTCAAGTCGGCTTTAATCGCCATGGTCTCAAACATCGTGGCAGTCGCGATGGCAATATCCCAAGGATAGGTCGCTTCCGGGATACCTTTGGACGAGATATCATTGATGACGGATACCCAGTCTTTTAAATCAGCTGGAACAGTATTTTCGATATAAGCAATGACACTCTTATTGACCGCGGTCTTTGAATAAGCGGCGTCTTCGAAATACGAAGCGGTTCTCGCTGGGTCTTCGCAGAAGAACCACTCAAGGACACGGGCGGCTTTGACTTTTTGATCCGAAGTCGAAGAAATAGCATAGGTCCAGCCACCATTTGAGGCAGTCGTTTTGGTCGGATCGCCATCTTGGGTCGGAATTGGGGCAATGCCGATTTTATCTTTATAATCAGGGTAAGAATTTATGATGTCGGCAACACTCCAAGAGCCAGCAAAAGTCATTGCTAATTTATCTTCGCATAACGCAGTGATGATATCGGTATATCCTGTTGGGCTAACGTTTCCAGCCGGACAGTAACCGTTGGCATAAAGTTCATAGAATAAACGGTCTAAATCACGATAACCTTGGCTGTCGACCAAACACTCAGTCCATTGGTCATTGAGAGCCAATCCACCGGTCGTGTTTTTTTGCATGCCATAAGTGGCCCATCCAAGCGCAGTGCCGATCGGCATGCCTAAGGTGTATTGGCCTCTTCCTAAGACGGGTTTAATTAAAGAACACGCCACGAGGAGTTCATCCCAGGTGGTTGGGATTTCAGTAACGCCAGCATTCGCAAGTATGTCTTTACGGTAGAAGAAGACAGTCGCAGGTTCAGTTAGTTGCGGATAACTATAATAATTACCATCGAAGGTAATCATACTCTTGACACTGTCGACGATATCATCGTAATAGGCTTGATCCAGCAAATCGTTTAGTGGAGCGGCATATCCCGGTTTAATAGCTGTGCTATAAAGATTGCCATAGCTGCACATAAAGATATCGGGAGCAGAACCGTTTTCACGAGCGGCTTTAAGCGCGTCAGTATAGGCTTCATCCTGAAAAGATTTCACTTCAAGTTGGATGCCATCGTCCTTGATGGCGTTAAAATCATCCACCATCTCGGCAATATGGGCGTTTTCCCAGTCCTGAAAGTCTTGGGCATACATGGTAATCGTGGTCGCGCCCGGTTCCACATACGGACCGCTTGGGGTACAGGACATTAACACAGGGACAGAGAGGAGTAAGGTCGTCGCGGCAAATAAGATTTTTTTCATATAAATACCTTCCTTTTTTAATCGTTTTTATAGCAGCATCCAGTGTGTAATTATAACGCAAGCGCTTACATCTGAAATTAAAAAAAATAAATGAATTATTTTTCTTCTTTTTTGAGTTCGCCAAGTTTGCCGCCCGGATGCCACTTAACATACTGGGTCGGTGTGAGTCCAAGACGCGCTTGGAGAATGATGCTAAGGCCTTGAAGCACGATGGCTTCTGCTAAAATCGATGAGCGCGGGGCGCGGTTGAGTGGTCCGCCCTCGCGCGAGATGCCGGCCAATAAATGGACGGTGCTTTCTTTCGCTAACCAACTGTTCGCGTTGCCGCTGACGCCAAGGATCGAACAGCCATTGTTTTTGACGGCTAAAACCGTGGCTTTCAGTTCAGCGGTTTCGCCGCTATTGGAAATGCAGATGACGACGTCGCCTTTGACCAACTGGCCACACGATCCGTGCACGGCTTCGGTGCCATGAAGGAAATAGGTCGGAGTGCCGGTTGAAGAGAGAAGTGAGGCTAAGTATTGGGCGACATAGGCAGGTTTGCCAATGCCGGTAATATGAATGCGTTTGCCTTTATCTTGGGCCGAGACAATCAAGTCAACGGCCGCTTGATAGAACTCATCATTCAGGTTGTCGAGGGTTTTGCCCACTTCTTCACTGATGATGCGGCGATAGACGACAAGTGGATCCTCCACCGTTTCATGATTCTTTTTGAGGGCTTCAAAGACAGGGGTGACTCCATGAATCTCTTTAGTTTGAGCGACGGCGCTTACTTTCGATAACGTCGGGAGACTCGGCATCGCGCCGAGCGTCTCGACGGTAATGGAGGCAACTAAGTTGGCGAACAGCAAGGCTTTTTCTGTGTCTACGCCATTGGAAATAGCAAGCGAGAAGGCACCGATAAAGGAATCGCCCGCAGCAGTCGGATCGACAGCGACGACGTTTTTAATGACGGGAACGAGATATTCTCCGCTAACGCCGGAGAAAAACACGCCATTACTTCCAAGGGTGACGATAACGTTTTTGACACCACGATCTTTAAAGAATGCAGCGGCTTTACGTAAATTAAGGATATCGGGATGACCATCCGCGCCGATGACCGTGAAACCCGTTAAGTCACGGACTTCGGTTTCATTTGGGGCGATGAAGGTCACGTGCGAATAGAGTTCATCAGAAATCGGGGCGCTCGGTGCCGGATTTAAGAGAACTGGAATATTGTATTCATGCGCGATACGCGCAATGTATTCGTTGACGGCCATCGTGATTTCAAATTGGAGAACCACGAAAGAATAATTTTCAATCGTCGAAGCGAGATATTGAACATCATCCACCGTCATTTTGAAGTTTGCGGATGGATTCATGATGATGCGGTTATGAGTCTGCTGGCCTTTTTTGATTTCAAGGAGGACATCGCTGATGCCTGAGGCCGTGTTTGCGGTTTGTATAATACCATCAACGTTGACACGGGAATCGGAGCAAGCCCTAATCAAATCTTGACCAAAAATATCGTCACCGATTCTTCCTACCATATCGACGCGCCCGCCTAAGCGAGCGATTTGAACGGCTTGGTTGGCACCCTTACCGCCAGAAGCCTTAGCAAAAGAAGAACCCACCACCGTTTCGCCGGAAGAAGGAAATTTTTCCGTCGACATGATGAGGTCCATGACAAGACTGCCAACGACAAGGATTTTATTGTTTTTGAGCATCGAGATATCATCTCAATTCCGATTTGTGATATCGGTATCACATTTACAATTCCTATTCTATGCTTATTCATAATGCTTGTCAAGAAAACTCAAAAAGACCTTTGCCAGAAACCCTGTGAAAAATCATGGAATGAGTCAATTATTCAATCGATGATTACTGATTTATTTTCATTAACGAAAATTAAAAGAAATTGTTATAAAAAACGTGTAAGCGATTCCATAATTTCAGATTTTTGTCAAAACGCGTAAGATATGCAACCGATTTCATTTATGTTTTTTTCAGTGTCATAAATATCCCGTTTTATAAGCATCGTGAAACGTTTTCTTATCCGCTAAAAACGGTAAGTCTATTTTTGTATCCTGCAATACGATTAACTGAGCGTTTGTCATTAATAGGATTTAATCCTCGGTTATTGCAGGCAATATTTTAATTGTCTCTGAGTCAAAGTTAGGTTATTCCACCAATATAGACTATAATATGAAAGTAACGAACCGTAATGTTAAATAGGTTCGCCTCTGAAGGAGGAATTATATATGGTTGGAAGACACGTATTACTTAAGTTTCTTGCGATATTAGCTGTTATCTTTATTTTCTTCCCTGTGATTTGGGCATTCATTGCCGCGATCTTTGGGCTCATCGTCACCGGGGTCTTTACCTTTAGCTTCTTACTCACGGGATTATTCTTCCCGTTCTCCATCGTCGGTATCGTGATTCTGATTATCGTCGCCTTACTCGCTAGATCCTTTATGAAGCTCGTTATCCTCGCCGCGGTTATCGCCATCATATTCTTTGGTGGACAGGCCATCTATGGCGCTGTCTCGGGATTATGGGCTGGCAACGCAACCTTTGGCGCGTTCCTTACCGGAACCGTTCTTGGCATCAGCGTTTACTGGATTGTCATCGTCGTCCTTGGCATCATTGGTTTGATGCTCATCGCTAGACTCTTCAGACGCCACTAGACCACCGCTTCAATATAAAGAAACATACGCCCTCGAAGGAATATCCTTCTGGGGCGTTTTTGTTTATTTAAACCAGACTGGTTATAATGAAGTTAGATATAACGAATTCAAAAATAGGAGGAAATATAATGACTCAAAAAATATTGATCGCAAAGATCCTTGTCATTGCCGGTGCCTTTCTCACGTTATTCCCTGTATTAGCGATGCTCGGTACTTCACTCTTTCATTTAATTAGTACAGGTACTTTCCAGATGGACTATCTTCTCCCCGCCGAATTAGCCTTATTCGCTTTTGGCGGCATTATATTAGAGATATGGGCATCCTTCCTATCCAGAGATTACCAGAAGCCCATCATCGGCTGCGCCATCGCGATTGCCGTTCTTCTTGGGGCCGGTCTACTTTATGTCCAACTGAGCGGTATCGCGGATTCCACCAGTGACCCCACTCCTCTGGTCATTGGGTTTGCTATCGCCATCATGGTGGTCTATTCGCTCTTGCTTATCGCCATCGGGGTGCTCGGCATCCTCATGGCCATCAAGTTATTTAAGAAAAAAGAATAATTGTCAGATAGCGGGCATTATTAAAACTCATCATTTAAGAAATTAGAGCTTGAACCAGTTGAAAAGATTCCTGTTTAACAAAATCAGTCGTTTCTTCATCGTCTTCGGGAGAAAAAGTAATGATTGCGAGAGGGCCCTTTCCTTCGACAGAGTTAAAGTGTTCGTTTAAAATTCGAAAAGTTTCAATGATGATTGGTTTTTTCAGATAATTTTCGAATTCTTTTTTGAGTTCAGAGACACCGCCGGGATAATTTTTAAGCATATGATAAATATCATATGCATCTTTGGGTTTCGTTCGTCCCTTAAGTGCTGCAGCTTTCATTACAATATACGGAATCACCGATACCACTTCAACTTCATGATTATCGTTATCAACCCGGATTTTTGTTGATGGAAAAGTAAAGGCAAAATCGCCCCCAGTAGCTTTTTGGGGTCGTAGTCCTTCAAAATGCTGGGATCTGTGTTTTTTATTCGTGCCATTATAAAACGGACCAAGAAAGTCAATATCGACCGAAATTGGAACGCCATCAACAAGATATTCTTTTATGTATGAGAACGACTTAGAAGGATGCTTTCGAAAGCCATTGTCTTCAAATCGTTTTTTTAATGTTCTTTCCTGCCGCGCCGTCTGTTTTGTGTCCAATAAAACGTCGACGTCTGTACTTCCGATGTGCCCTTGGTGAGGATAGCAAAGTTCTGGAACCCATCCACCAATAATGCGATAGATATAGCGTTTTTGAAGAAGGCTTGCAACATCAACAAGAGCCGCTCGGGCAGCCCTTGTTCCCTTCTCTCCATAATCGGCGATCGTTCCTAAATTTCCGTTATTTTCCGTGATCGGTGAAATCTTTGAAGATGAGGTCAAGCGCTTCCTCGCTACGGCCGCCCGTTCCATAAAGCTCGAGGCATATTTGTGCCCGAGAAACCACTTTTTTGCCTTCTGTTATAATCGCGTCGTCGAGAATGGCTTGCGCATAAGGTATGGTTATTTCGACATTCGCTCCTTTTTCAACTTCCTTTAAACCGAGCTCGTTTGCAAGAGATTGAATCCATCCTCGAGAAACATAGAGTGTCATCTTATTATTCCTGAGGGTATGATAATAAATATTGCTTGCGGTATAACCACAAAAGGAATATTGTCCATCTTCTTCAAGAGCATAAAAATATTTAGAAATTTCTTCTTCGAGTTTTGACAATTCTTTAGTAGAAAAAAATCGAACGGTTTCTTCTTTGGTTTTTTGATATTCTTTCGCCCATTTTTTTAATAGTTCGACTGAATCAGAAATGCGAAAACCATTTTCGCCTTCCTCAACAAGATCGTTTCTTTTCAGAAATTCCTTTATTTTAGCTATTTGTCCTTGACTGCAGTGGGCCTCGGCCATTAATTCTTGGATTCTGTAAAATCGGAAAGGATGTTTGAGCAAATGTCTAAGCACTCTGCTCGAGACTACCGCTTTTCTGTTAAAAGCCGATATCATATTTCTTTTTATATATTGATTTTCGTCTGTAACCCTTGTTTTAATGTAGACGCCTTCAGATAAAATCAAGCCGTTACCCAAAAAGTCGATGAATGATATTTTCTTTTTTTCCAGTTCTTCTGCACTCTTAGTGCTAATAAACGGGGCTACCAACAAAAGGTGGCCATCATTAAAGCCAAGTTGCTCAATGAATCTGGGTTCGAAATTGGTTTTAACTTCGACTTTGTAACAAGGCAGGTTTATTGACTTCGTAGGCAACGAAAAAAATAAAGGGAAATCCGGCCTATAGTTTTTGCTATCCTCGGCGGGTTTGCCATTGAAGTCGATGTCAGTCGCCCCTATCTCTGAGAGATACTTGCGAATATAGTATTCTGCATCAGCGTGTTCATTTATCATAATTAAAGTATAGCGTATTGAACTCTTTTATTTCAAGCACTATTTCACTCTTTTTCATTGTTTCACCATTTCGGTGTAAACCATTAAAACAATGAATTACGTAAACAATCATCTAAAAATACTCGAAAAACAGGCCACAAACATATAGTTATTTGTGGTGTTGTGTATCGAATAACGCCATACTCAATCGCTGTATTTCAATACTTTCGTGTACAATTCCGGTTTATAGAACCGTAAGACTCTTAGTACCCGTAACGTATTCCACCGGCTGTCCCCACCGGTTCTTTCCATCAAGAAGTGCGTCAGTCCGCTATAACGGTCTTGAACTGGCCAACGCCCGTTTTTTCTTTGTTTGGAAATAATGATGTCAAGCGCTTCCTGCATCCGATAATCAAAGGGCTGCCTGATGGAAGCAAAATATTCCATGGCACGCAGTATATCGTAATGCCACCGGCATGGATAAGAAAGCGTAATCATGTGACGATCAATCACGCGACCGGTATGGGCGGAGCGGAACAAATGTTTAGAAAGGATGAATTTGATGCCTTTGGGAATGGCTTTCTTGATTAAGGAAAGTCTATGGGTATAACCATATTTCTCATAATCGCGGAACGCCTCTAGCACTGAGAGGGTGGTGTGAAGCGAACTGTGTTCAGCGCCTCGTTCCCAGGCACAGTTCCATCCACCGTCACGGAATTGGTGTTCAAGGATATATTCCACGATTTCATTGATCTCCGGGGAATGAATATGGGCGTAGACACAGATATCTAAAATCATCGCCACCACGCACATATCCTGGTGTCGGTATTTTCGGACTTGGCCTTTGTTATACCACATCGAATGAAGTAATATTTCAGCGCTTTCGGAATACTCCGGGAGCGTAGGGTCAATCCCCATATTCTTCAGTTCCAATAACGTGTAATGGGTGGAAGTCCATTTAGGCGAGTAGACACCGTTACCCCACAGTCGGGTGTGACGGTCTCTCCTAACTAAAAGTTGGTGGCCCCAGCCTTCTAAGGCAATCTTTTCTCTTAAGGTCTTTAAAGTACTTTCAGGGGCGTCCAGTAAATCCTTGGATGTTTTATACTGAATCGCTACGTCGCCCTGAAGGAGCCAAGCAATGTTCGGGGAAGTATGAGAAATCATTTTTTTACTCCTTTGCTCTGTTTAAAAAACATCGTTTTGTTCACTCTGGGAATTTTAAAAATCGCCGCTTTATCTTCGATTGTTTTTTTGTACTCCAAAATTGACTGCTCAAGTGTTTCGATTATCTCCCGATACTTCGTCCCGCCCTCAATTGTCCGATGGAGCGTGAAAGCCAAAAGTGTTTTTTCAAGAAGGAAAAAGATCAAACTGTCAAAAAGAGAACAGACGCTTATTGATTCGGATACGAATACAGCCGAATTGCAAAAGAACAAATATCCATTGGTATGCGCGACTGATTGACTTTCTTTATAGTACATTTTAGAGAGGGCGCTCAAATTAACGCCGTTGCCATCGGTAGCGTTGCCAAATATCTTATCAAGATTTCGATACACCAACTCGGATAATTGTGGAATATTTAATTCCTTGGTTATTAAAAAACCAAGTGCACTATTTGCATATCTGTTTTTAAAGGATTCATATTCCAATTGGGGAACATTATTTCTTACTACAAACAAGTCGAAAGCTTTCTTAACGAATTCATCTTGGTCAAACGCAACCGCTTTTGGATTTTCATCGTTAGCACTTTCAATATTCTTGAAGATGTTAATGTATGTATGGATTTTTAACAAAGAAATACGATACTCGTTATTTTTTGTCATATTGTCAATATCAAAGTACAGCTCATTAAAAACCGCGATTATCTCCATCAAGGCTTTTAATTTAATTTTTGCGTGTTCGTTGAAACCAAAAATATTGTCTGTACTCATATCTGAAAGCAGATCCCTAATTTCGGAAAACGTGTTCGATACAAAGTTGTCTCTAAATGCGTTGTTAAATGCAACAATTACGTTTCCGAGAATTTCGTTTTGTTGAAGCCAGTATTCAAAAAGTCTCCTATTATTGTTTTCCGTGGCCATGTTAGTGTAAGTTCTAAATTCGTCACTGATACCGATTTCTGCTTTTAAGCACTCGTCAGAAATACTAAAGAGCCCTTTTAATTTCGATAATATATTAATATACATTGGAACAAATAACTCATCGTTTCGAATGCTTCCATAGTCATGTGGATGAACGAGTTGGCTACATAATTTATATGTGATAAGAAGATCGTTTTCGAGATTGTTTTTGATTATTTGTTCAAAACTCAGTTTTTCTTCAACATCAAACAAAAACATTAAGGAACTAGATAGAGCTCTTTTTATCTCATGTTTTTGTGCGGTTGGGAAACACTCGGAAAAAAGGGATAAATAGTCTTGATAGTTTTTGTCGAGTTCCACTGGTTTTAGACTGCCTGTGTTAGTGCCACCAATGTTCTCAATGTCTTTATAATTCTTATATTCAATTGCTTTCCAAGACTCGGCAAATAGGCGGATATTGTGATCTTTGAGTTTCCCTTTGTCGAAAATCGAAAGAAGCGCCATTCCTTCTATAATTCCCCTTGCATTTAGCATATTTCCAATCGATTTTTCGTTGCAAAGATAGAGGTTTTTAATATAGCTCATTGCATGGCAAGATATTGAAAATAAAATAGCATCTTCAAAAATAGTGTTTTTATCGTAATCATCTTCGTTTGATTTTATAAGTAGTTCGCCATTTTTCTTATTTACGGCTTTGTAAATACGATCCAATTCCTCCACATACTCATTTGCCATATAATTCTCCCACTCTTTCGATTTGACAGTAATTGCTCGATTATTCATGATGATATTATAAAAATAGATTTATACTACGTTAAGTTTAGCATTCCTAAACAAAAGAAAAAGCCTAAAGCAAAAGGTTTAGGCTTCTTCTAAGGATTATTTAAGCGGTTATTTACAGGTTGGCGCCTTCGAGAATAGAAGTAATTTCGGCTTCGGTAAACTGTGCGCCTTCAGTGGAAGGATCGTTCCAAAGCGTATCAAAGGTCGTATAGATTGTGGAATACAAATCGTCTTCATAGAAATAGACCGTAGCGGTTGCTTTTCCGCGTTCCCATTCCATGAATGCCGGGTCATAAATTTCGGTGTATACGCCTTCGGAATCCGTGCCATCAAATTCGCAGTAGTAATAGATGGTCTTGGTGGTCGCGTCATGAACCCAGTACATGACGCTGTAGACAAGAGAGCTTGGGTTGATTAAGTATTCAGATAAAGATTTGGAACTCCGTTTCGCGCCACGGATGACATCGCTTTCTAAAGAACATCCTGTCAAGCTAAACGCTAAAAAGAGTGTGGTCGCCAAACACAAAGAAGACGAAATTATTTTTTTCATAATAAACCCTTTCTTCTGGTTGATTTTATATTATCATGAGGGAAAAAGAGAGTAAATATAAATCCGGGCGTGCCGGATTTGTTCGATAAATAAAGTACTTTTTTATGGACACCTGTCTATATTAAATGGTTTTCTGCGCGTTCTCAAAAAGAATGTCGTTTACCGTCGCGATGTCATATATCTGATGTTCAACGCAGTGACGGACAATATAATCCACTTTAGATGTGATGCCAAATGAATAGCCTGCCGCCTCTAAGAGTTCTTTCGCGTCTTTAATACTTAACTCAAGCGCAAGCAGGAGACGATAGATGGTTTCTTTACTGGGATTATAGTCGGGATCGCTCCGCATCTTGGAAAAGAGTTTACGGTCAATCTGGGCTTTCTTATAGACGGCGACATCATTGAGATTACGGGAATCAATTAACTTAAATAATATCTGCGAGAAAGGCGTGACTTTGGGATGGATGATATTGAGGCTGAGCGAGGGTTCAATGCCTTCCTCATCCATTGAGGCTGATTCTTCTTTTTCAAGTTGCCTAGGCTGAGGCGCGGACGCTGCGGGCATCTTTGAATAAGCGCGATGCATCTCACAAGTGAAACTCGGTTGTTCTTCGGGTTCCCAAAAATGATGCTCGGCGATGTACTTTTTGATTTCGGCTTTAATGGCCAAAAGTTTTTGATTTGTCGTTTCCAAAGCGACCACTTCCCCTCGTAAATATATCAATATCATAGCATGGAGGAAAAGGAAACTATGAAAACAGCTGATGTTGAGTTAGTCTGCATTCTGGACCGCAGCGGATCGATGTCCGGACTCGAAGAAGACACGATCGGTGGCTACAACCACTTCGTCAGTGAACAAAACAAAAATCACTCGGTGATGGTGACCACGGTCCTATTCGATGACAAGTACGAAGTCCTGTTCGATCAAGTTGACGCTAAAGAAGCCACGTTGTCTAGGAACCAATACTATGTCAGAGGCAGCACTGCCCTACTGGATGCCATCGGCAAGACCATCAATCTCGTCAAAGACCGCGTCGAAACGGGTAAAAGCGATAAAGCCGAAACCGTCATTTTCGTGATCACCACGGACGGAATGGAAAACGCTAGCACGGAATATACCTATGCCGGTATCCATTCGCTCATCAAATCCGCCGAGAAGCATTACGGCTGGAAGTTCCTCTTCTTAGCCGCGAACATCGATGAGAAAAAAGAAGCCGCGAAGATGGGCATCCGTCTCGACCGCGCCGTTAAATACGAATCAACCAAAGAAGGCACAGAAGCGATGTATAAAAGCGCGACGTGCATGGTTGAAAGCATGATTGACGACGACAAGAAAAACAAGAACTAATCTGCCCAGTTTGAAACTGCCGGTTTCTCTCCTTGGCCGGCAGTTTTTTTATACTCTTTTTTGATTATTGGTTAACTGAAGAACGTCCCGAAAATCCCGCCATCGGGTTCGATGAGTTGGACAGAATAGACATCGCTGGAAACAATCAGATTATCGTCCTTATCAAACTGTTCGACTTGGAAGAAATAACGGCCATAGGCAAGGCCCACCATCGCTTGAGCGAAGTCGCCTGGAGCGACTTTGTAAGTAACGATGAATTGTTTCTTTTTGTCATATAAAGATATTCTCGTGGTGACCACAAGTTCATTACATACCTGAAAACGAACCGTGATTGAATTATTCGCGCTGGTATAGCGGACTTTCATCTTATCTAGGAGGCGTTTCCGTTCATCCGTCACGTCTTCGGAATAAGGTAATACGTTGACTTTGATTCGGAGAGGTTCAGCGGCCGCTTCTTTAAAGACTACGGTCAAAGATTCGACGAGGGTTTCCGGGACGAATTCAATGACGGCGACATCCATCTTTTTGTAGACCGAAGTCACGGTTTTATAATCAATGACTTGATCTTTTACTCTAGCGACAATCGATTCGATATTGTGGCCGATAAAGACGACACTGTGATGCTCGATATTCGGAGACTGTAATTGAATGGTCACCGTATCATTCTCGTCGATGTTTAGACCTTCGATGCCTTTAATGGCATTCCAAAAGTTTTTTAGAGAACCCAGGTCCTGCAAATTGTATTGGCTGTAATCATAAGAAGAATGGTTAATCAAAGCATCCTGTAAGGTATACGGAAAATAACCGATCCCACAGTTTCTTAAAAGTTCTTTTTGTTTGGCGTTCATAGTTTATTCCCCCACCATTATACGATAAGAGAAAAATTAGATATGAAATTTACGGGCAAATTCCTTAGCGATGAGTTTACGGGCAAAGAGAATGAGTCCTAACACGGTGACGCCGGCGACAATGGCCACTGCGACCGACATATAGATCGGTTCCGCTAATCCGACTAAAACCAAGATCAAAGGCACAAAGCCGATGACGCATAAGGAGAGTTGGGCTAATAGATATTCCTGCACCGTATGTTTCGTATAGATCATCAAGATATCGAGCATGACGATAAAGAGTAAGAAAATAGCCGGCATCGCATAAGAGATGCCCCAGGTAATATCGGCGATGACTTTGACGTTATCGGTAAAGGCATTAAAGACGAGGAGTAACGCCGGTAAGAAGATGGCATGCGCCAATAACTTTAATCCCAAGAATACGCTCCGTTTAGCAGAGAGTAACCCGACCAGCCACACATAAAGGATCGTGGCCGTCACCGGTACGCACCATAGGTGGCCCCGCCAAAATAAAAGGTTAAAGAGAATCGATAAGGCAATCACCACGGTCGAGGCAATCGAAATGCCTTTGGCCCAGCGGTGACGCTTATTCCTGATCAGTTCATAGGCCGGATAGGTCTGCTTTAAATCTTT
>Ga0079306_1000192_pt1 | contig 69817 bp, 68 predicted proteins | sample Methanotroph_Enr_FD_79181 | JGI IMG/M metagenome (GOLD analysis project Ga0079306, IMG submission 79181) | Enriched soil microbial communities from Old Woman Creek wetland in Ohio, USA - Methanotroph_Enrichment_5 | ecosystem: Environmental > Terrestrial > Soil > Wetlands | place: USA: Ohio... | reverse complement strand
TGCGGAAGAGGCAGTTGCGGAAGAGGCAGTTGCGGAAGAGGCAGTTGCGGAAGAGGCAGTTGCGGAAGAGGCAGTTGCGGAAGAGGCAGTTGCGGAAGAGGCAGTTGCGGAAGAGGCAGTTGCTGAAGAGGCAGTTGCTGAAGAGGCAGTTGCTGAAGAGGCAGTTGCTGAAGAGGCAGTTGCGGAAGAGGCAGTTGCGGAAGAGGCAGTTGCTGAAGAAGCGGTAGCGGGAGAGGCGGTAGCTGAGGAAACGGTTGCGGTTGATGAGGAAGCGGTTGATGAGGAAGCTGCTGATGAAGCCGTTATTGCGGAAATCGCTGAAGAGGAAGTTGCTGAAGAAGAAACGGAGATACCAGCCCCCGGACCGGAGCCTCACGACCTGCCGGCCACGCCGATAATTGATGGGCGCGGGCAAACGACAGCGGATCAACCCGCCGTGAGCGAGGACCTAAAAAAGATCCTGGATGCCCTTCAAGAGTCCCTGGTCAACAGCAATCAACAGTTGTCGGCAAAGCTTGATGCCGTTTCCGACGACACGGCTGCACTTATGAAGCGGGTTGACAGCATATCGGCCATGTATGAACAGTTGACCGCCGACCTGGAATACAGTTCTTCCGCCGCCAAAGCCAAAAGCTTTCTCTCGAAGACCTTCATGGCCGTTTCATCAATAGCCATCGCCTTGCTGGCCATCTTCCAGGTGTATATGTATCCTTCATTCATGAAAAATCAGCACAATCAGAATACGGCGGTATCATCCGTTCTGCAAAACATGAGCAGCCTCGATAAAAAGATGGCCGGTTACGACAAGAATCTCACAAAGGCATTGGAAAAGCCGGTTCAGCAGGCACCGGCTGCACCCCCGGCGGAAAAGGCGGTCCCCGAAGCAAAGGTCAACACCGGGGCCACTCCCGTAAACGTCACGTCGTTGCCGGAAAAGTTGAATAAATGCAGAAACGGGCTTTCCGTGCAGAAGTTGATTCGAAACGAAAAAGGCGACTGGTTCGTTGCCAACAAGAAAGGCGATGGCTATATAACGGACGTCGAGGTTATTGAAGCCCTTGACCGTGCCTATAAAAGATACTATGGGGCGCAGTGGCCGAATATTCCCCTTGAAGTCAGCAAGAGGCCCTGTTTTCTTGTGCCCGATGGCAGAGGAGGCACCGAGATCGCCATGGACGTGAATGAAGGCTCCATCTCTCCCCGTTCGGACAAGCAGCGGAAGGGAGCTCATAAAGAACGGCCAAAGGCTCCAACCTCTTCTGATAAACGGTGATCATTCACAAATGATAAAGGGCCGGTCCGTAATGGGCCGGCCCTTGGTTGCCTCCATAAATTGGTCTTTATATGCATGGATTGATGTGATACAGATGGGATGGATTTAATGCTGGTTTTTTGAGCAGGTGAAACCAATCAAATCGGCGCTGTCCAGAACGAGGTGAGAAATGAAATGTTCCAATGGTAACAAGTATCTGATACTGCTTGTCGTCCTCTCGGTCATCTTTCTCGGTGCAAACCTTCAAGCTGCCACGGTCGCCAATATCCCGGCCGGTACGTACCCCGATGCCGTCGGGGTAAACCCGGTAACCAACAAGATCTACGCCATGAACTACAGTTCCGGCACCGTGACGGTCATCAACGGGGTTGACCAGTCGGTCATAACGACGCTGACGGCCAGCGGGTCGGGCGCCATGGGGGTAACCGTCACCGGCGGCCCATCCTATTCTCCGTCGGCCATTGCGGTAAACCCGATAACCAACCGTATCTACATCGCCCATTACGGCACGAACAATGTCACCGTCATAGACGGCTCCAGCGATACCGTCATCGGTACCGGCATAGCGGTCGGCACATCGCCCATGGCGATAGCGGTCAATACCGAGACAAATACTATTTATGTGCCCAACAATGTAAGCGGCACCGTAAGCGTTATCAACGGAACCACCAACAGCGTGGGCGCCACCCTTACCGTCGGGACCAATCCCCGGGGGATTGCCGTCAATCCGGTCACCAATCGGGTTTACGTTGCCAATTGGGGCAACAACTCCGTCTCGGTCATAGATGGCGCAACCAACACCGTAACCCCAATCACCGGCATTTACAGCAACCCTGAACGCATTGCCGTAAACCCCGTGACCAACAAGATATATGTGGGTGTGCACAGCCCCTCCAACATCACGGTCATAAACGGGGTCGACAACACAACCGCCACCACCACCGGAACCCCACTGTCCGGTTTCTCATATGCACCCGCCATTGCCGTAAATCCCGTCACCAATATGATCTATGTTGCCGACGGCGTCTCTGCCGGAAAGGTGGCCGCAATCAATGGCGCGGACAATACGCAACTCTCCACGACGGTTGCGGTCGGCAACACGCCCGGCGCCCTGGCAGTGAACCCGGTCACCAACACCCTGTACGTGGGTAATCAAAACAGCGGCACCATCACCTCCATCGATGCGGCCTGGAGCACGGGGACAGGCATAACGCTGGGCCAGGGTGCGGGCTGGGCGTTGGGGATCAATTCCCTGACCAACACGGTCTATGTGCCGGCCTATTCCGCTGCCTATGTCAACGCGGTGCAGGAGGGGAGCACTCCTGCCACGCCGCTTACCGTCACCATCACCCCGTTTAGCGGAAACAGCACCACCAGCATTCCCACCTTTGCCTTCACCACCTCGACCGGCACCAACTGGCCCACAGTCCGTCGCGTCTATTACCAGGTGGACTCGACCTCGGGCGCCTGGCAACCGGCAACCGTTGCCGGCACCAATCAATATGCCGCAACCGGTATGACGCTTGCCAGCGGTTCCCACACCGTGTATGCCTTTGCCACGGACGGCCAGGACAGTACCACGGTGAATACCGGCCCAGGCGCCAGCCCGCTGGTGGGGGGCGTAAATTCCTATACGTTTTCGGTCAGTCCCGGCTGTTACGACAGCACGAACTACACCAGCCTGCAAGCGGTTTCGTTGTCCGGAACAAGTATCGAGGGCAGCAATAACGGGAACAATAGGATACCAACGGGGACCGTGCTTGCCTATAAAACCAAGCAGGGCCGTTACGGAAAAATGCAGATCCTCACGTATGGGTATGACCTGAACATCGCGTACACCACCTATGCCTCTGATGGATCGGTCTACACGAGCGGTACCATGATCATCCATGGCACCTGGAGCGCCGATCTGGATGCCGGTACCGAAACTACTTCAGGTTCTTCGGCGGATTTCTTCTGGGAGCAGGTTGACGGTACGGTCAGGTACCTGGTGCCGCAAAACGGCGCGCTTTTTGCGGTAATCGGCAATGGTGTGGCGTGTGGCACTACGCCAACCTCCCAGACCATCACCGGTTTTTCCCCGCCGTCCACGATTACCGACGGTTCTCCCCCGATCACCCTGTACGCCAGCGCCTCATCGGGCCTTCCGGTCAGTTTCAGCATAGTCAGCGGCCCCGGCAGCATAAGCGGCAATGTCCTCACCCTTGCCGGTGCAGGGACGATCACCATCAAGGCGTCACAGCCCGGCAATGCCTACTATTATGCCGCCACCGATGTGACCGCTACGATAACGGTCTTTCCCAAACTGTACATCCTTACCAACCTCCCTTCCGGTGTCAAGGGGACAACTTACTCCCAGCAACTCCTCGTAACCGGCGGCGTTTCCCCGTACACCTGGAGCCTTGCGTCCGGTTCCCTCCCCCCGGGCTTGTCACTCAATGGCGACACCATCAGCGGCACCCCCAGCCAGACCGGAACCTATAACTTCACCCTGCTGGCCACGGATTCGACCAGCCCGCCACAGACAGTCACGCGGCCATACACGCTTGCCATCAAGCCGCCCCCGCCCACGGGGAAGATCGCCAGCGATGGTGACCCAAAGGTTACCGTGGCGGATGCCTTGCGGGCGCTGCAGATTGCGGTGGGGTTGATTAGCCCCACGGCCAATGATCTGGCGAATGGCGATGTGGCGCCACTGGTGAACGGCAAGCCATCTCCCAACGGCACCGTCAATGTCGGCGATGCCATCGTGATTCTACAGAAATCATTGGGAATCGTGAGCTGGTAGCTGCCACGGCTTCCCGGAAACCCGTGATAGGGGTGGCTCCCTTGCGTCTGCAAAGCATACTAACCGGACATGAACACGTAAAGGACCGGCTTCCATGACTGATGGTATAATTGTTAGGGTCCTTGGCGACTATGGGCCATTTTCAAGAATCGGCAAAAGCATCGGGTATCAGGTAACCATCGGCCAATCGACCTTTCTCGTGGATTGCGGCTCCCCGCTTTTTCAGCAAATCGGCGGCCATGCCATGAAATTCATCAAGGGGCTGCTGATCACCCACTGCCATGACGACCACAAAAGGTGGTTTTCGGACCTTGCCCTGTTTAATCGGTATGCCCCTGACATATCCCGTAAGGTCGCCTTGTTCACCTCCGAGGAGATCAACGACGGACTCCGCAAGGGGGCGCTCCCCTCGCTCAGCACGAGCCTGTCCGCCGATTCCAGGCAGATCATCGACATCCCGTACGACGACTATGTCGACTTCAACGTCATCGGGCCTCGGGCCAAATACCATATCGTGAACAAACACTCCATGGATGGGTCTTCGTACCTGTACGTGGCCGACAGGGGCGGAAACCCGGTTGGTCCGGAGCGTGCAAAGATCGTCATCAACGAACGGTCGCGCAATCCCCGGCTCCTTTTCAAGGATCCGGACTATGACGAATGGATAGAGCCGGAAAGTTTCTACGGTTTTTCTTCCCGGCATTTCTACGAACAGGACCACAACATCTATCGGGACGACGAGGGGTTTACCATTGAGGCGATCAAGGCGCCGGTCTGGCATGGGGTTCCCGGCATCGGATTGCGATTCAGCACGGCGGAAGAGGCGCTCGTGTTCAGTGCGGATACCGCCCATGATATCGATCTCTGGCAGCGGCTTCATGGGGAGAAACGAACGCCGGCACGCCCCTTGTCCGGGAGGGAATTCGAGTCGGCAAGGGTCATCCATGGTGATATCAACGATTACATCGAACGTATCTGGAGTGAAGAGCGTTACCGGGAAGCCGTGAATTCATTTGCCGATGCCGTTGTGATCCACGATGTCTCTTCCCCCAACAGCGTGGTGCATACCGATTATTGTTCCCTTCATCGCACGGTTCTGCGCAAGGATCGGACCATCCTCACCCACAGCCCGGACCGGATGACGTCCGCATGGGTGTTAAGCCAGGCCGGCAAACACTTCAAGATCAGGAATAACGGTTTCACGGAGCTGGTCGATGACATGTCGTATGCCATAAACGCCGATATCTATCACAAGGAGCAGGGCAGGTTTTATGTCGGATTCAAAAATCCGGAAGGCGCTGTCGGCGTGTATGAAAGGAACGGCCTGCTCAGTATCGACGGTGACAGTACCCCGGAAAGGGGCGATCTCATCTTTCGGGTGGATCTGTACGAGGATCTCGCAGGCGGTTATTACCCGAAGCTGGACGATGAAAAGGGAGTGTATTCGGAACGGAAAGACGGCAAGGTGGAATTGGTGGAGATCACCGCGGAAGGGAGTGCGGGACGGGTTGTCAAAAGCTGCCGGGACGGCTTGCCCACTGCCCGCCATGATTGATCCTGAATAGCTGACGTGAAAGCCACGGAAAGAGCGTAACGCACGCAATTTTTTGACATACACTGTAGAGGATTAGGACATGCACCAGGGGCGTGCCCCGTACTTCTCACCGGCTCGGTTTACTATATCCCTTGTAATCAATGTGTTGCGCATACAGAACCTGTGGTGCGTCTCTGGCACGATAGTTGGAGTACTTCTTGCGGAGAGATCTGCATATTGTCAACCAGCTTGAATTAATGGAGATGAGAGGTCATGCGATTCGTTCTGGCAATTATAACGGTTATGCTCGTATCCGGCTGCGCCCACAGGTTTACGCAGGAAAGGATCGATCTGGAAATCGTCAAGGGGAAGACGACGCAAAAAGACATTCTGAGGTGCTTTGGTCCTCCGGACAGGATAACGAAGGCATCCGCCATGAAAATCACCTCCGGGGAAAATGAGTATATGATTCAAAAACCACGGGAGGTCTGGTCGTATTCTACCCACAAATTGAAGCTGCTCGATGTGCTGGAGTCCGATACGATGAAGATCGTTTTCGATGAAAAAGGGGTTGTCTTGTATTATGATTTCCGGGTTGATGAGTGACAGCCTTTTACCGGCTGTTTCCTGTTCATGCTTTCAGCCGTTCCATACTTCAGGGTGTCCAGGACAGGATTCGGTGCGGCTGAAACCTGAAATGTACGGTGGTCCGGATGAAGGCAGTAGGTGCTGGTAAAACCCGCCGGAATGGAATATTTGCATTGCGCATTGTTGGACAGGCAGCGGGAGAAGTCATGTACTATGTACTCGGTACGGCATTCTTTTGTGTTGGGCGCATTACCGGTAAAATTTTGAATAGGTATCGACATATAACCTCCCGTATTCCCTGGTCACACAACCCTGTAATCCGACGCTCATCCTGTTGACGGGAAAGCGGCAGTGGTAACCGAACGCGAGCATTCACGTCGCAGGGACCCTGCCTTGCCGCTCAATTCCGTATTGAACGGCCAATCATCGCGAAACAGTCATTTACGCATTTTGGGCGGCATTGCGAGGGGAGCCGTGGAAGGTCGCTCAAATTTTCTGTTGCTCTGATGCAGACAATAGGTATAGGAAGAACCAGCCGGGTAGGCATACATGCATTTCGGGTTACTCGCCAGGCAGCGGGAGAAATCGCCAGCAAGGTGCTCAGTGCGGCATTCATTCAATTTGGGTTCACTGCCGCCCAATTCTTGCCTTGACGTTGCCATGAGGTATCCTCCTTTCCCGATATTTTGTATTATTTTACCTCACAATTGGTTTTTGTAAATTACCGGACGTTATTTTGTCGCAAGGCCGCTTGAATTGGTTTGTCACCGCGGTAAGACATATCCGGAAAGATGGTTGAACCGGTTGTTCCTGGCGTGAAACATGAAAGACGAGAGGGGGCTGCATTGAAAAAACTACTGTGTCTGGCTGTGATCTTTTTGCCCGTTTATATTTCCGGTTGCGGCGGTTCGGCAACCCCCGATTATCCCACATCCCTTTCCGCCACCATGGGAGCCGGCCGCGTGTATTTGAGCTGGTCCCCGGCGCCAAACGCCACCGGGTACAATGTGTACCGCGGCTTGGCATCCGGCCCGGTCTCATCAAAGGCCGGCATAGCCTTGAATGTCTCCCAAACCGTATATACCGATGCCTCCGCCACTGTCGGCACAAACTATTACTACCAGGTGACGGCGATTACCACTAACGGAGAAACCCAGGGTTCAAATGAGGTTCTGGGGACACCGTGATCTGCTTCAGCCGGTAAAAGATAACGGTCAAAAACGATAGCTGACTACTGCGGCAAATTGCTTAAACCCTTGCGTGGTAACCTTCACATCCCAGTTTCTATTGCCAACGACAAGGGGTGAATCGAGGTCTTTCCATGTTATCTTCCAGGCCTCATCCCTGGATGCAATTTCTATCGGTATGAAAAAGAAATTGGTTTTTATAATCCATGAACCGATTAAAATAACGCAAGCATGGGGCGGAACGGCCCGTAACTCATGTTCGAAATCCGGGGTCGTTCTGTTCAATATGATGCATTGTTCGGCCGCGGCGCTTTTCGGCAGTTCAAGTACAAGCGCTTTTGGCATGGAAGCAATGACCCCTTCGTCAGCCGGAGAAACGTTCACAAAAGCGAGCACACCTGCAAACAGGCCGGCGATACAAATGACGTTTTTCATGGCACCCTCGTTTTACAACCGCTGCCAACATGAATTCCACATCTCGCCTTGATCATTACAGTAAGCATGCCAAAATATGAAGTGTTGCAATTTAAGGGTGTTACGTGTTTTTTGTGTGATTGCCGAAGAAGATATTTCAACACCCTTTACCGGGCCGATGGATGTTGAGGGCGGCAAGGGCCGCCGGGATGGCGGCTCGCGCGGAAAGTAACCAATATATAACCTGTAACAAAATCTTACAGGGGGCCTGAATCCGTGGCGCCACGGATACCCGCCTTTGAAAGGACCGCAGAATAATGCATATCGAACCGGCTACCCTTGAATCAGGCAATGCCATTCCCCTGCTGCGAACGCTGGATATCCACCTGAAAGAGATCGGCGAAACCCATGCGATCATGGAGGTTACGGTCGGCGACATCCACCGCAACTACTTTGGCGGGGCGCACGGCGGGCTGCTGGCCACCCTGGTGGATACGGTCTCCTTCTTTTCCAAGCCGCTGCTCCCTTCCGGCCGTCCCTGTACCACGACCAACCTGAACGTCACCTATGTCCGGCCGGCGGCCCTGGGGGACACCCTGACGGCCAGGTCCGAACTGATCCATCTGGGCCGGCGCATGGCGAGCGTCACGATCAGGGTCGTTAACCAGGATGCCAAGCTTGTTGCCCATGGAACCGCGACGCTGATGATCCTGTAGCAGGTTGCTGAAAAAGGGCCATCTCGCCGCCGTCCTCGAAAGCCTTTTTGTGCGGCGTAGCGCTGCGTCCCTCACCCAATCCCTCTCCCAGAGGGAGAGGGCAAGGCATGCTCTCCCCCTTTGGGGGAGAGATAGAGAGAGGGCGGTCTCCGCAAGGCTTTCTGTGGGTGCGACGATCTGGCCCTTTTTGAGCAACCTGAGTTTCCCCTCTTGACGACATGCCGGTTGTTGAGTATGGTTGTCACATGACAACCATACCGGCGACAGGCAGATCATGAACGACCTCACCCCCCGACAACAGCAGGTTCTCACTATCATCACCGACTTCTCCGGCCGGTGCGGCTACCCGCCGTCCTTGCGGGAGATTGCCGCCCAGTTGGGCATCAGCGGCACCTTCGGGGTCAGCAAACACCTGGATGTCCTGGAACGCAAGGGGTGTCTCCAGCGAAAAGAGAACAGTCCGCGCGGCATCACCCTGACCGGGACCGCGCCGACCGTCTCCCTGCCCATCGTGGGCCGGATTCGCGCCGGTCGCCTGCACCCGGCCCAAGAGGACATCAGCGGTTATTTGACCGTGGACAAAGGGGTGGTAAAAGGGGAGGGGTGCTTCTTCCTGAAGGTCGAGGGTGATTCCATGGTCAACCGGGGCATCCTGGATGGCGACCTGGCCCTGATCCGCCCCCAGGCCGTGGCTGAAAATGGCGAGATCGTTGCGGTCATGGTGGAGGGTGACGCCACCCTCAAGCAATTCTTCCGTGAGCGGGGAAGCATCCGGCTGCAACCGGCCAACCCCAACTACGACCCGATCATCATTCGCCCCGGTCAGGGCGAGGTCAGCATCGTCGGCAAGATGGTCGGTCTGATCCGCTCCCTGGAGTGAGGTGTGGAACGGATCAGGGCATCCATACGGGTGGCGGCCGTGTTCGAGCCCGGGGGGCGGATCAGGCCGGTCTGGTTCGACTGGCGCCGCCGAAAGCACACCATCATTGAAACTACCTATTATTGGGAGGGGAAGGCAGGGGAGGATACCCTGCTGTACTTCTCGGTCAGCGACGGGACCGGCCTCTATGAACTGGTCTACAACACCGTGCAGCGGAGTTGGACCCTGAATGGCGCCGAGGCCCATTAGTCTGAAAAAATTGAAGGTGATTCATCCCATGTCCATTCCCCGCATAGACCTTCGCTTGGCCGCGCTTCTGATCGGCGTTACCCTCTCCACGGTGGATTCCAGCGCCCTCAATCTGGCCCTGCCGTCCCTGGCTGTCCACTTCCAGAGTGATGCCGCCCATGTCCAGTGGGCTGCATCGCTGTATCTGCTCGGCTCGGCGCTCTCCTTCCTGCCCATGTCCGGGCTGGCCGGGAGGGTCGGCACCGTGCGGGTCTACCGCGCCTCGCTGATCTGTTTCAGCCTGATCTCGCTTCTCCTGGCCCTTTCCACCAGTCTGGCCGTGCTGCTCTGTCTCCGTTTCCTGCAAGGGATTGCCGGAGCCGGTATTGTCGGCCTTGTGCCAGGTATGACCGCCGCTACCTTCCCTGAACGGCGCGGTTGGGCACTGGGCATGGTGGCCGGCTCGGTGGCGGCCGGCACCATGATGGGACCGCCCCTGGGTGGTTTCCTGGTGGACTGGTTCGGCTGGCGCAGCATCTTCTTCATCAATCTCCCCTTTGGGCTGGCGGCTTTTTTCCTCTCCGGCAGACTGACCGAACTGCACGGGGTGGGGCTGCGCGAAGGGCTGCGCCGGGCCGTCCGGGCGCCGCGCTTTGTCCTGGCGCTCCTGGCCACGGTCTGCTTCTTTGCCCAGTCCTTCGGCAGTAACCTGCTGTGGCCCTTCTACCTGGAGTCGGGCGGCATGACACCCAGCCGGGTGGGACTGATGATGCTGATCCCGCCGGTGCTGCTCATGGTCCTGGGGCCCTTGGCCGGCCGGTTTTCGGACCGGGCCGGCTACGAGCGGGTCAGCTGGCTGGGGAGCGCTGTGCTGGCCCTGGCCTCCTGGACCCAGGGGATCACCGGCCGGGTCGTGCCCGGCCTGGCAGGCATCGGCATCGGCCGGGCCCTGTTCCAGGCCGCCAACAACGTTGCCGTGCTCTCCCTGGCTCCGCCGGAAACCGAAGCGGTGGCCTCAGGCCTCCTCTCCATCGCCCGCGTTGCCGGCCAAGGACTGGGAAGTGTCCTGGCGGGCAGCATATGGGGCGCGCTGGAATACCAGGGGGCACGGCACGCCTTTCTGGTCTCCAATCTGGTTTTGGGGGGAATAGCGGTGCTTGCCGGGGTGTTGATCCTTTCGCGGAAACGGGTGGGCGCACAGGAGGCGTAGGGCGGTACGGGTGTCGGAGCGGGTCAGGCACGACCATTACCGCTCTGGCGCTACAAGCGGAGAAAGACCGGGATATCTATGCACGAACTGCCATTGTTGATCAATATTGCCGTGGCACTGGTGGCGGCCTTTTTTGGAGGGGTGATCGCCCAGGGCATCGGCCTGCCCACCATTGTCGGCTACATGCTGGCCGGTATCGCCATCGGTCCGTTTACACCCGGTTTTGTGGGGGATGTCAAGACCATCGGCCAATTGGCCGAGCTGGGGGTGATCTTCCTCATGTTCGGCGTTGGCCTGCATTTCTCCCTCAACGACCTGTGGCGGGTGCGTGGCGTGGCGATCCCCGGCGCCATCGGGCAGATGGCGTTGGCAACCGCGCTGGGGTTCGGCCTTAGCCGCATCTGGGGATGGTCTGTCGCACAGGGCCTGGTGCTGGGTCTGGCAATCTCCATTGCCAGTACGGTGGTCCTGTTGCGCGGTTTGATGGATAACGGCCTCCTGAATACGCAGCACGGGCAGACGGCGGTTGGTTGGCTGGTGTTGGAAGACCTGGCAACGGTGCTGATCCTGATCCTGATGCCTGCCCTGGTCCCTGCCGCGGGCGGTTTTGACTGGCAGAACCTGAACCTGACCCTGGTGAAGGCGGCCGCGTTTGTGCTGCTGGTCCTGTTTGTCGGCAAGAAACTGATACCCTGGCTGCTGCTGCATATCGCCCATACCCGGTCGCGGGAGCTCTTTATCCTGGCGGTTCTAGCCGTGGCGTTGGGAACGGCGCTCGGCGCGGCGGAACTCTTCGGTGTTTCGCTGGCGCTGGGGGCTTTCGTGGCTGGCGTGGTGGTCAGCGAATCTCCGCTCAGCCACCAGGTCGGTGCCGATATCCTGCCGTTTCGCGAGGCGTTTGCCGTGCTGTTTTTCGTCTCCATCGGCATGTTGGTGAATCCGGGCTACCTGTTTTTTCATATCGGTCCCGTTGTGGCGCTGACCGGATTGATCCTGATCGGCAAACCGCTGATCACCCTGCTGTTGGGGCTGCTGTTTCCCTGGCCGGCCCGCACCACCTTGGTGGTAGCGGCCGGACTGGGCCAGATCGGCGAGTTTTCATTCATCCTGGGCCAGGCGGGTGTTTCGCTCGGTCTGCTCCAGCAGGACCAGTATTCGTTGATCCTGGCCGGCGCCCTGCTGTCCATCACGCTTAATCCGCTGCTCTTCCGGCTGGTCGGTCCGCTGGAAAGCCGGCTGCGCCGTTTCCCGGCGGTGTGGCGGCACCTGGATCGGCATGGCCCGCCACCGGTAACCCTGGCGGAATCCGTCTCCGGCCACGTGGTCATTGTCGGCTATGGCCGCGTGGGACACCACATCGTTGATGTCCTGGTACAGATGGGGATAAACCTGCTGGTGGTGGAGGCGGATGCCGAACGTGTCGATGATCTGGGACGCCGGGAAATCGCCTGTCTGTTCGGCGATGCCGCCAATTCCGAGTTACTGAGGCACGCCGCCTTGGAACGCGCGGTTGCGCTCGTCGTCACGGTGCCGGATGAGGCCGCCAGCGAGTTGATCGTGGCCGCCACGCGGGAATCGACACCGCATCTGCCGATCATCGTCCGGGCCTCGACCGAGGAAGGGGTGAAGCGGCTTGCGCAACTGGGCGCCCAGCACGTTGTTCATCCCGAACTGGAGGGAGGGCTGGAGATCCTGCGGCATACCTTTCTGCAACTCGGTTTTCCGTTGCGGGAGGTGTACCGGTACGCCGATGCGGTGCGCCGCGATAGTTACGACTTCCCGGTCAACACCGGGCAGGAACATCTCTTGCTGCATGAACTGCTCGACGCCGTCAGCACTATCGATATCTCATGGCTGCGGCTGCAACCGGGCAATCCGTTTATCGGCCAGACCCTGGCCGATGCGGCCCTGCGCTCGCAAACAGGGGCTTCAATAGTGGCAATCATGCGTAACCGGCAGGTGTTCGCCAATCCTGAACTGGGCATGGCCTTCGAAGCCGGTGACCGCATCGGCGTGATCGGCACCAGTGAACAGATCGAGGCCGCTGAAAGGTTGTTGGAAAACACAGAATCAGTTGGCGCTTGATCCCTCGTTCGCAAGGGGAATCTGCTTCAGGCGGTCCAGGCCGACTATCTCCCCGGTTGCCCGTTTTCAGAGGATGAGAGACGTACATGAACCGCACCATCCTTCACATCGATATGAACGCCTTCTTCGCCTCGGTGGAACAATCGGCCAACCCGGAGTTGCGCGGCAGACCGATTGCCGTCACCGGCGGCGGCCATCGCACCGTTATCACCACCAGCTCCTACGAGGCCAGGGCAAAGGGGGTCAAGACCGGCATGGCCGTGTGGGAGGCCAAGCGCTGCTGCGCCGAGCTGATTATCGTGGTCGGCGACAACCGCAAGTACACCTATACCTCCAAAGAGATCATGCGGATGATGCTGGACTACACACCGGAGGTCGAGGTATTCAGTATCGACGAGGCGTTCATGGATGTGACCCACTCCCTCTCCCTGTTCGGCACCCCGGAGGAGATCGCCCGTCAGCTCAAGGCCCGCATACGGCAGCGCTTCGGCATCACCTGTTCCATCGGCATCGCGCCGAACAAGCTCTTGGCCAAGCTGGCCAGCGACATGCAGAAGCCGGACGGCCTGACCGTTGTCAGGCCCGGGGAGATCGCCCTGATCATGGAACGCCTGCCGGTAAAGGATCTGTGCGGCATTGGCCGGAAGACGGAACAACAACTGGCCCTGATGAGCATCCGTACCTGCGGCGAACTGGGCAGGTGCGACGAGGATCGCCTGATCCGCAGGTTCGGCATTGTCGGTCCCCGGTTGAAACTGATGGGGCAGGGGAGGGACGACAGCCCTGTCATCCCCCATGGTGAGGACGACGAGGTCAAGTCCGTGGGGCACAGCACGACCCTGGACAGGGACATCGAACGGCGCGAGGACCTCCTCGCCGTCCTGTTGCGGCTCTCCGAGATGGTTGGCCGGCGGGCCCGGCGCTACAACGTCAGCGGCCGGACCGTGAGCCTGTATATCAGGTACGCCGATTTCTTCACCAGCTTCGGCAGGCAGCAGACTCTGAAGGGCTGCGTCAACCTGAGCGAGGATATCTTCAAGGCGGCTGTGGACCTGCTCGACAGCACCGAACTTGAGCAGCCGGTCAGGCTGTTGGGGGTGACCCTCTCCAATCTCCGGCACCAGGCGGAACAGTTGCCCCTGTTCGAGGACGAACGTCGCCGGATAGGTGCTACGCGGGCCATGGACGAGGTCAACAGCCGTTTTGGCGATTTTACGGTCACGTTTGCCAGTCTGCTGCCCGGCAAGGAGCGGAATGGCAACTTCGTTATCGCGCCGGCCTGGCGGCCGAGCGGGATCAGGAACGTTGAGGTGAAATGATGTCTGACATCCACAACGACCGGCAGGCCACGGATACCTACCAGCGGATTTACGCTATTGTGTCGAGGATACCGGCAGGGTGCGTGGCGACCTACGGCCAGGTTGCTCTCCTGGCGGGAATACCCCATGGCGCGCGGCGTGTCGGTTATGCGCTGAGTGCGCTGCGGGGCGCATCATCCATTCCGTGGCACCGCGTCGTCAACGCCCAGGGCCGGATCAGTCTTCGCTCGGGGGGGAGTTCCGCCGACGAAGCCCAGCAGCTTCGCCTTGAAAGCGAAGGGGTGGGCTTTGACGCAAACGGTCGGATAGCGCTTGACCGATATCAATGGCGACCGTAGTCTCTTTTACCGTCTATCCCATACTCCGGATCAGGAGGTCCGCATGATTGAACTTGTACGAAAACGCCGCAGCATCCGTTCATACACCCAGGAGCCGATTGACCAACAGTCGCGTGACCTGCTGATCGAGGCGCTGCTCCGTGCGCCCTCGTCGCGCAACAATACCCCCTGGGAATTCGTGCTGGTCGATGACCGGGAACTGCTTTTGAAACTTTCGACGGCAAAGGAGCATGGCTCCACATTCCTTAAACAAGCGGCACTGGGGATCGTGGTCTGCGCCGATACCGCCAAATCCGATGTCTGGGTCGAAGACTGCGCCATCGCCTCGATCCTGGTACAGATGGTCGCGGAGTCATTGGGGCTGGGGAGTTGCTGGATACAGATACGGAACCGGCGGCATGACGACCGGATAACGGCAGAGGCCTATATCAAGGATTTGCTCGGCCTGCCGGAACATATATCGGTGGAGTCGATCATAAGCATCGGTCATCCGGCTGCAACACGGGAACCGTTGCCCGCGGAGCAGCTTCAGTATGGGAAGATCAGATATAATCAGTACTCCGCTACCGACTGAGAAAAGAATCTGCCACAGAGACACAGAGGCACTGAGTTAAAGACGAGAAACATCTTTGTGCTGCTTGTTGTTTCTCATATAGCAGGCGCTCTTGGTTTTCTCAGCGTCTCTGTGTCTCTGTGGCCAACCTGTTGTATATTTTTTTATGAGGACCGGACATGCCTGACACCAGCTTTGATTTTGATACCATCATCGACCGCGGCAACACCGGCAGTGAAAAGTGGGACAAGTATGCAGGGAAGGACATCATCCCCCTCTGGGTGGCGGATATGGATTTCCGCTCCCCGCCGGCCGTGATCGAGGCACTCCACGAGCGCGTCAGTCACGGTATCTTCGGCTATACCCACCCAATGCCCGGCCTGGTCAGCGAGGTGGTCAGCCACCTGGAGCGCGATTTTGCCTGGCAGGTCGAGCCGGACTGGATTGTCTGGCTCCCCGGCCTGGTCTGCGGGCTGAACGTCCTCTGCCGGGCGGTCGGCGAGGGTGATGATGCGGTGGTCACCCTTACGCCGATCTATCCCCCGTTCCTGTCTGCGCCGATTCTCTCGGGCCGTACCCTTGTCAAGGTTCCCCTGCAGCAGCGGGAGGGGTGCTGGGTAGCGGACTTCGAGGCCCTGGAGCGGGCTGTCACGCCGAGTACGCGACTCCTGCTCCTGTGCAGCCCCCACAACCCGGTGGGAAGGGTCTGGTCGCGCGAGGAACTGCACCGGTTTGCCGAGCTGGCGGAACGTCACGACCTGGTGATCGGGTCCGACGATATTCATGCCGGGCTCGTTCTGGACGAGGACAAGCGCCACATCCCCATCGCCACGCTCTCGCCGGAAACTGCCTGCCGCACCATCACCCTGCTGGCTCCCAGCAAGACCTACAACATACCCGGCCTGGGATGTTCCTTTGCCGTGATCAGCGATCCCACCCTTCGCAGGGCCTTCAGAAAGGCCATGGGCAGGATCGTGCCGCACGTGAATGCCCTCGGATATACCGCGGCTCAGGCCGCCTACCGCCACGGCGAGGAGTGGCGGCGGGCGCTGATTGCCTACCTGCGGGGCAATCGCGACCTGGTGGCGGAAGAGATACGGAAGATGCCGGGCCTGTCCATGGCTCGTGTGGAGGCGACGTACCTGGCCTGGATCTATGTTCGCAGCGCCGGAATCGAGCAGCCGGGGCGGTTTTTCGAACAGGCCGGCGTTGGGTTGTCCGATGGCGCGGACTTTGATGCGCCCGGCTTTGTCAGACTCAACTTCGGTTGTCCACGCCCCCTCCTTGCCGAGGGGTTGCGACGGATGCAAGCGGCGCTCTCACGGCGGTAGTTCCCGTGGTCCCAAGCAAGGCTCACCTGCTGTGCATTCAAGTTTGGGCGACAGGGGGCTGGCACCTGTGGTACGATAACTGCCAGCACTGCGCTGAATCAGGTTGAATACGGAAGGAGCGGTTATAATGACATCAAGGATACTATCGGGTATTACGCCTGAACTCCGGCACAAATACGATACCCTGCGGGAGATTCTCGCCGGGATGGACGGTTGCGTAATCGGTTTTTCCGGCGGCGTGGATTCAACCCTTCTGTTTGCCGTGGCAGCGGAATGCCTCGGTCAACGGGCCCTGGCAATCACCGCCACCTCGGCAACCTACCCGCAGCGGGAACTGGCCGAGGCGCGGGAACTGGCGGAGCGTATCAATGGCAGGCACCGGGTGATTGTGTCCGAGGAGCTGGATATCCCCGAGTTTCAGGACAACCCGAGCAACCGTTGCTATTACTGCAAGCATGAGTTGTTTGGCAAACTGCGCGCCATTGCCGATCAGGAGGGATTTGCCCATGTCCTGGACGGCACCAACGTCGATGACCGTGCCGACCACCGCCCCGGCCGCCTGGCCGCCGAGGAGATCGGTGTACGCAGCCCCCTGGAGGAGGCCGGTTTTGGCAAGCAGGACATCCGCGACCTCTCCCGCGCCATGGATCTGCCCACCTGGGATAAGCCGGCCTTTGCCTGCCTCTCCAGCCGCTTCCCTTATGGCACCGCCATAACCGCCGGGCGTGTCCACCAGGTCGGGCAGGCCGAGGAATCGTTGCGGGAACTGGGATTTCGCACCGTGCGGGTCCGTTATCATGGTGACGTGGCCCGTTTGGAACTGGGGCCGGAGGAGTTTGGCCAAGCGGCGGGAAACCTGCGGGACGAGGTGACGCAGCGGGTCAAGGCAGCAGGATTTGCCTACGTTGCCCTGGATTTGCAAGGATATCGGAGCGGGGCGATGAACGAAGTGCTTTGATCCCGGAAAAGCCTTGCTGGGGACGCGGATAGCGGAGAAATTCAGGGAGCGTGGGTGGCTGCTCGTCAGTTGGCAATCGCCTGGTCTTACATCGGCGGTGTCTGTGTCACCGTATGAGAAACTTCCTGTGCAGGGTTGATCTTTTCCTGTATCCGTGGCGCCTTCCCGGCTCCTCTCGCTTAGAATGCCTCAGCCCCGGCGTTTGAGGTTTTAGTCACGGCTGTGGCGGCGTTCATTTGGCAGAGCCGGCATGGATCTTCACGGGCGGCGATTGGCTCCGGCATTTCGCTCGTTCCGCCGTACAGGCGGCACGGATACCGGCTTTTACCTCTCACCGTGGCGACGCCCCCAGCCCGGACGGTGCCGGCCAATGATATTCTGCCTGCGCCGATGGGCGCGCAGGGCGGGATGGAGGGTGCGTTCGATCCGCGCCATGACCTTGTCGGTAATCTCCCGCAGATATTGCTTGCTACCCCGTTTTTCCGTGGCCACGTTGATGGGCGGATGTACCTTGATGGTGATCCTGCCGGGGCGGGGCAGGAGCTTGCCCTTGGGGAAGACGAAAAAGGCCCCGCTGATGGTGATGGGGACGATCATTGCGCCGGTCGTGGCGGCCAGCAGGGCGGCGCCCGGTTTTCCCTCATTGGGCAGGCCGGTGCGTGACAGTTTTCCTTCCGGGAATATCCCCAGCAATTCCCCCCGCCGCAGCGCTTCCAGAGCCATTTGGAACGCCTCCTTGTCCACGCCCCGCTGGGTAACCGGTATGGCGCCGCATCCCTTGATGAAGAATCCCATGATGTTGTGGTTGTAGAATGCCTGGGTGATCAGGAAGCGCACCGGCCGCAAGGTGCAATAACCGACCAGCATGGAGTCCAGGTAGCTGGTGTGGTTGGCGCAGAGGATGGCCGGCCCGGTGGCCGGGATATGCTCCCTGCCTTTCACCTCGACCCGGTGGAAGAGGCGCAGGTAGGGGGTAAAGATGATCCGCAGCAAGAGGTAGATCATGCGGCGTCCGCCCTCTGAACGTCTGCCTGGATAAAGCGGCCGCCGATGAAGCAGAACAGTGCGGCCAGGAGAATGGCGAGGGGGGTCACCAACAGGGCGCTGCGCAGGTTGGTGAGATCGGAAAGTCGGCCGAGGATGGCCGGCGAGATGGCGTCTCCCAGGGCGTGGATGAAGAAGATGTTCAGGGCAAAGGCGGTGGCCCTGATGCCGGGACGGGTGACGTTGACGATCACCGTATTGAGCGGGCCGGTGTTGAGGAAGAGAAAAAATTCCGCCACGAACAGGGCGATAAGACAGTGGCTGAGCGTCGGGGTCATCAGTGCCCAGGCCGCCGCCGGGACGCCGATCACGAACCCCCACCCCGATACGGTGAGATAGCCGGCCGGCGAGCGTTGCTGGAAGTAGTCACCCAGCCTGCCTCCGGCAAGCGTGCCGCCAATCCCGGCCACCACCGTTATTGCCCCGAAGATGGTGTTTCCCCGCCCTACGTCAAGCCCGTGCATCCGGTAGAGGAAGCTGGGCAGCCATTGGGCCAGCCCTCCCAGGGCAAAGGTCATGGCGGCCATGGCAAGGGTGGTTATCACAAATGATCGGTTGGCGAACAGGCAGGTCCAGCCGCTAGGGGCCAGGCCGGGCAGTGTGACATCCGTTGGTGCGTTCACTATCTGAACGGGTTCGGTCAGTCGCCAGAGCGGCAGGGTCAAGGCGAGTCCCGGCAGGCCGACCATCAGGAATGCGGCCTGCCAGCCGAAACGCTGCCCAAGCGTCCCCCCCAGCAGATAGCCGAGCGCGCTTCCCACGGGGATGGCCAGAAAGAAGTAGGACAAGATCCTGCCGCGCCGCTCCCGGTCAAAGTTCTCGGCTACCAGTCCGGGCGAGATCGTGCCGAAGGCCGCCTCTCCCACACCGACCAGGGTGCGCGCCGCCAGCAGGGTGCGATAGCCGCAGGATAGGCCGGCCCCTACCGTGGCCAGGCTCCAGACCGCCAGGGCGCCCGCCGCGACCCTGGTACGGCGGAAGCGGTTGCCGATCATGCTGAACAGCGGTGCGGAAACCATGTAGCAGATCATGAACGCGCTTCCCAGGAAGCCGAGCGCGGTATCGGACAGGCCGAGATCCTTCTTGATCAGCGGGAACACGGCATAGACCACCTGCCGGTCGATATAGTTGAGCAGGTTGACGCTGATGAGCAGGATCAGAAGCCAGTTGGCCTTGCGGCTGGATTCAGGCATGAGGTCTCCGAAAAGAGGTGAACCCCCAAAAGCAGTCACCGCAGAGGACGCAGAGGGTCGCAGAGAAAAAGCATGGGATTGAGCTAAGAGGCCGCAGTAACCTTTTAGATATGTATCGATCGAGTAGTACCAGAAGATGTCCCTCCGTGCCCTCTGCGTCCTCTGCGGTGAAAATGCCGTTTATGATTATTGGGGCAGAAGCGCATCGATCTTCCGTAACCCTTCCAAAGCCCCGCAGGCCAGCGAGATGTGCGGTTCCCTGATCTCCGGTTCGCGGGGGTTGATGCGGATCACCGTGGTGTTTGCGTAGCGCCACCCCAGGCGCTCGGAGGTGGCACGGATGGTGGGGATTGCCGTGCCCGCCCCCATCTCGATCACCGCCATGCGTCGGGTTCCTTGTTCATCCTGGAAGCGTTCAAAACGTGCTTCCTGTGCATCGGTCCGGTCTGGCAGCCAGGACCAGTCACCGAACATGAGGATGTTGGGACGGCTTACCCCGCCGCAATGGGGACAGCGGGGGATATGGCCGGCGCGCATGGTGGCCTCGTCGACCGGGATCTGCTCGCTGTTGGGCCAGATAGCGCGACAGCAGGGGGCCAGGCATTGCAGATGATGGATCGAGCCATGCACCTCCAGTACGTTGTCCTCGTCAAAGCCGGCCTTCTGGAACTGGCCGTCCACGTTCGAGGTGACCACAAAGGCGGCGGAGTTGTTCCGTTCTATCCAGCGGCGGATAATGTGAAACCCCTCGTGGGGGACCGTGGCGCGGTAGAGGTTGGTGCGGTGGCCGTAAAAGCCCCAGCCGAAGGCCGGGTCACGCTGGAAATGCTCCGGATTGGCGGCTTCGACAAAGGACAAGCCGAGCCTGGCGTAGGGAGGATAGGCCTGCCAAAAGCCCTGGTTGCCGCGAAAGTCGGGTAGGCCGGAATCGACCCCCATCCCTGCTCCGGCAGTGATGACGAATGCCTCGGCCTCATTGATGATGCTGGCCGCCATTTCAATCATGGTAACCTCTCGTTAGTAAGTTACAAATTGTTTTCTGCGCTTTTCAGGCAGAAAATAATTTGGCTAACGCACTATCCTGTTTATCAGGGTTACGGGTTATCAATCCGGGTGCGGCATGCCCAGATTACCGTACGCGATCCTTGCGATCAACAGGTAATATTCGTTTTAACGAGCTCGGCTGGATCAAGTTGCAGGCCGGAAATCTTTGCCGCCGCCCTGCTATAGTTTCAGATAATAGCCCATTCAGGCTGCGGAGTGTGGTACTGTATTCCTTGAATACATATTTTTGCCAGAGGGAAAGAAACGTACATGACGATCAGATGGTATCCCGGACACATGGGCAAGGCTCAGGAACAGGTTTCCGAGTCGATTCGAAAGATCGATGTTGTCATAGAGGTCCTGGACGCCCGGCTGCCATTGTCCAGTTCCAATCATCAACTTGAGGAAATGCGCCGGAACAAGCCCTGTATCAAGGTGTTGAACAAACACGACTTGGCCGATCCGGCCGTGACCAAGGCCTGGGTCCGCACGTTCGAAGCCCGGGCCGGGGTTCGCGCCTTGCCGATGTCCGCCAGGCAGCATTCCGATGCCAAACAACTGATCAAGCTCTGTCAAAGCCTGGTGCCGCATCGCGGCAAGCCGGGCTGGCCCTTGCGCATCATGGTGGTCGGCATTCCCAACGTCGGCAAGTCCACCCTGATCAATACCCTGGCCGGGAAACGCATGGCCAAGGTGGGCGACAAGCCCGCCATCACCACCTGCGCCCAACTGATCGACCTGCGTAACGGCATTGTTCTCTCGGATACGCCGGGACTGCTCTGGCCTGACATGAGCGATCAGGTCGCGGCATATCGCCTGGCAACCAGCGGTGCCATCGGGGCCAGTGCCCTCGACTACACGACTGTCGGGCTCTTCGCTGCGGAGTATATGATGCGCCGGTATCCGGATCTGCTCAGGGATCGCTACAAGCTGACGGATATGCCCGACAACCCCACCGCTGTTATCGAGGCGATCGGGCGCTGCCTCGGTTGCCTCGCCAGCGGCGGGGTGGTTGATCAGCATCGGGCCGCCGAGGCGTTTTTGCGGGAACTCAGAGCGGGTAAAATTGGCCGTGTCAGCCTGGAGGAGCCGGAACAGGATGGTGGCGAACAGGTGCAATCCCCACCACTCGGAGAAGAGGCCGGTATATGAAAACTCCCAAGAGCTTTGAAATGCTCGTCTACAACGGCCTTGTGGACGAGGTGGTCCGCCAGCTCATGAGCGGCAAGGAAGCCGATGTCTACGTGGTTCTCTGCAGGGGTGAGGTCCGTTGCGCCAAGGTGTACAAGGAAGCCGGCAAACGGAGTTTCACCCAGCAAGCCCAGTACCAGGAGGGGCGCAAGGTAAGGAACAGCCGCCGGGCGCGTGCCATGGAAAAGAACACCAGGTTCGGGCGGAAAGAGCTGGAGGGGGCTTGGCAGAACGCCGAGGTGGACGCCTTGCAGCGTCTTACCGCCGCAGGGGTGCGCGTGCCGCGGATCTTCAACTACGTTGGGGGTGTGTTGCTGATGGAGTTGGTAGTCGATGCCGATGGTAACGTGGCTCCCCGGCTCAACGATCTGCGGTTGACCCCGGAGCAGGCACGGGAGTATCACCGCACGATGATTACCCAGATCGTCCTCATGCTGTGCGCCGGGATTGTCCATGGCGACCTGTCCGAGTATAACGTGCTTGCTGGGCACGACGGATTGGTTATCATCGACCTGCCTCAGGCCGTTGATGCCGCGGGGAACAACAACGCCAGAAAGATGCTCGAGCGGGACGTGGCCAATATGGCCGCCTACTTTGGCCGTTTTGCACCGGAGCTTTTGACCACGGAGTATGGCAGGGAGATCTGGAAGCTCTACGCGAGCGGCAAGCTCAGTCCCACGACCGGACTGACCGGCCGTTTTGAAGAGGGCAACAAACAGGCCGACGTGAAGGGCGTTATGCGGGAAATCGACTCTGCCCGGCTCTGGCATGAGCGACAACTGTCCAAGGGATAGCTTCCGAAATATCCCCCGCGCCTGAAGGTGAGCGAATTCGAACAGGTCCTTGATTTCCACCGCAAGTGCGCGGGCGATGCTTTCCATGGTTTCGAGGGAAGGCAACCTCAATGACGCTGAAATACCGGGGATCAAAGACGCTACAAATTATTTCTGTACTTGCGAATACCCCATCGCCCTGAATCCACGCATCCGCTTGTCGTACATCTTGACCAGCATGGGCACGGAGTTGTCCATATAGTCGTGAACCCGTACCTCTTCCTTGCCGGGGCGCTGGCGGTGAAGTCGTCCCGCGTACTGCACAAGCATCCCCTTCCACGAAAACGGCAGCGCCAAAAATAGCGTGTCCAGCCGGGCATCGTCGAACCCTTCGCCGATATAGCGGCCGGTTGCGAGTATCAGACGCTCCTCGTTATCAGGAATTGCGGCGAGTTGATCCATGACCGCTCGCAGCTTTCTCGCCCCCATCCCGCCATGCAGAACCACCATATGCCGCACGGTTTCGCGGAGGTTTTCTGCGAAAAATTCCAGATGATCCTTCCGCTCGGTCAGGAGAATGGGAGAGCGCCCTTCACCGAGAGCTTGACGGATGTCCTCAAGTATGATCCGGTTGCGTTGAGCGTCGCCGGAGAGCCTTGCATAAAGTTCCTGAATCGTAATCCCGCTGTCGGTTGCGGGGAGTGCAAAACCGGTCTCCCGCAGTATCAACTGGCGGACAAAGGATTCGTCTTGGGAGTGTTGTTTTCGATGGAGAGAGAATCGGGTCGGACCGCATTGGAGATGAATGATGGCTTGATGGCCATCGCGCCGGTAGGGGGTAGCGGTCAGACCCACTACATACCTGGCCTTGACCTCCGACAACACCCGTTCGAAGGAGACAGCGGGCAGATGGTGGCATTCATCCACAATGACCTGTTCATACCCGGCGATCAGGTCAGAGACTTCATGCTTGCGGATCAGGCTCTGGATCATGGCCACGTCAAGGATACCGGTAGGCTTGCTCTTCCCCGAACAGATTGTGCCGATTGCCTTTTTCGGCAGGTCGAGAAATTGTGAGAGCTGGGCAACCCATTGATCGAGCAGCGGCTTGCGGTGTACAAGAACGAGTGTCGAACAATGGCGGTCAGCCACCAGGTGGGCGCCAACCACGGTCTTACCGGAACCGGGCGGGGCAACAAAGATGCCGATATCATGTTTGAGAAGTTCAGTAACCGCCTGTTGCTGTACCTCGGTCAGAGTGCCATGGAAAGCATGGGAGCATGGAGCACCGATTTGCAGCTTGTCCACAACCGACAGGAGAATATCGTTCTCATTCAGGAGGTTTTGCAACGCGTCGAAACATCCCCTGGGAAGGGCGACATGTTCCGGCAGATCTTCGAAGCAGGCGATAACCCGTGGTGTAAGCGCCGTTGACAAACGCATCCTCTGTTTCTTGAAGAACTCCGGGTTCTGGAAGGCTGCCAGACGTTTGATACGGTTTATGAGCGCGGAGGGGAGCCCCTCTTTCTCGACAAAGATACGTTGGGACACTACCACCACTATCTGTTCCGGCAGCTTGCCCTTGATGCGTTGTACCGGCAGACGACCTGACGGTGGCAGTTCCCATGGTTCGTGTTCATCCTCGTCATCCGAGGGCACGCGCAGGCCAACGACTTTGCCTTGACGGACCGCCTTATCGGCTATCGCCTGAATCTCCTGTGGTGCAATCCGCCGGAGTGAAGCGAGATAGTTCCACTGGTCCGGGTACGGGATAAGCTCCTCATCGATGAAGACCGAGTTGCCGGCCTTGCGAGGTTCCGCCTGCAACGGCAGGGCAATCAGGTTGCCAAAGCCGCCGCGAGGCATGATGTCCTGGCTTGGGAACAGGCGGTCATAGGAATCCATGCTGAGTTGATGCCGTCGGGACATGGTCTCGGTGATGAGATAACATCCCATGGTGCGGGCCATTGCCGCTATTACCGGTTCGGTGAAGAAAAACCAGGCATGGGCGCCATTGCCGGAACGGGAGCGCTCCACGGAAACCGGGATGCCCAGAGAGCGGCAGGTCTCACGGAATGCGGCCACATCCTCCTGCCACGAGCCTTTATCAAAGTCCACCGCAAGGAAACAACAGGTATCGTCCGCCAGGAGTGGATAGGCTCCGATGGTGTGTTTACCTCGCAGGTGATCCTCGATAACCTTGTCGTTGACGGGGATGAAGGCCCGGTTGTCACAGTCGCCGCATTTTACCGGAGGCCGCCGTACCTTGCCGCACTTCTTGGGAGTCCATTCCATGGAACATGCCGGGGCATATCCCTTACGTTCACTTTTTCGGTCGGTCCATAGTTTGGGAAAGAGGTCTTCCCGGCCTCGGAACAGACTGCGGAAGAGGGTGATTTTTGCTTCGGGGGATATGAGAGGGGGAATTGCAACAGGTGGTTCTTCAGTCTTTATGGCCGCAATTCTGTTGCGTAAATCCTGCAAACGCAACGTCACGGCCCTGCGCACCTCATCAAGTTGGGCCAGACGGGCTTCTTCGTCTGCGATTGCCTTGAGCAGTGCGGCCTTGTCATCTGCCATTCAAATCAGTTCCTTAATCCCTTTGCGATCCGGAGTGACAATCAATCCGCAGGGGGCTTCTTCAGCCCTTTCAGCAGCGTTTGCAGCGGAAGGAACAACGTGAACGGTGCATCCTGAAGGGGAATAAATCCGTAACGGAGATAGAACCGTTTGGCATGTTCGTCTTTCGCATCCACAAAGAATCCGGTAATGCCGCCTGACTCGTTGATGGTCGCCACGATCCGCTTGACGGCATCCGCTATCAGCAAATCGCCGTATCCTTTGCCCTGTTGGTGTTTATCAACCGCAAGCCGCGCCAGTTTTGCAGCAGGCAGGCGTGACGATTTGGGAAGTCGGCGGGAATATTCTCCAGGAAGGGCGGCTGCGTCAACCTCAAGAAACGAGAGTGCGAAAAAGCCGAGTATCATTTGCGGGGTATTTTCGTCCAGCAGCACAAAGGTATTAGACAGTCCCTTGTCCCGATGCTGCCGGGCTGTCTTGTGCAGAAAGTCGTTCAGGGCCGGAACGCCGCAATCAAAAGCCTTGCGGTCATGGGACGGGTCCAAAGGCCGGATGATCAGCATTTCACCAGCCGGCTGTGTGCCTCCATCGCTTGGATAAGTTTTGCAGATGGTTCAGGAGGTTTTTCCAACGCAGCGAGAAAGGTTTGGGAGTCTCTTTCGGATAGACGTAATACCTCTTCGCGCTCCAGTATCTCACCGGCGCGATCAAGTGCGGTTTGCACGATGAACTGGTTGAGGGTTGCACCGTACACGGCAGCGGCGCGTTCAATAACAAGGCGGTTGGCGCGGGGGATTCGCGCGGTAATCCGGTCGTCCGCCACCGGTTTGGTAGATGTTCTTCGGGTTGTTTTTGCCGTTTGCATGGTAATTCCTCCGATAGGGAGATATTACGTTTATGGTGCCAATCTGGCAACATGTTTTTGCGCATGTCATTTTGTGCAACAGGTAGCTGCACATTTTACCGCACCACCGCCCGGATGTCTTCCATGGAGTTCAACCATGCTCAAAGCAGCCAGCCTTACCGTACAAAATCAAAAACAAGGCCCCGCCTTCAATCTGGGAAGCGGGGCGTTGGTTTGTCACGTCAACGTCGGTTTCAGCTTAACAGGTGCACAAACAGGCCGCTGCGAAGCTTGGGTTCGAACCAGGTGGATTTGGGAGGCATGATCTGATCCTGATCCGCCAGTTCGATCAATTCAAGGATCGAGGTGGGGAAGAGGGAGAAGGCCACGGCATACTCGCCCGAATCGACCAGTCGTGCCAGTTCGTCGTTGCCGCGGATTCCGCCCACGAAGTGGATGCGTTTGTCGGTACGGGGGTTGTGGATGCCGAGCACCGGGCTGAGCAGCCGGTCCTGGAGAATGGAGACATCCAGGCGTCCCACGGTATCCTCCTCGTTAACAACTCCCTGCCGTGCATGGAGCCGGTACCATGCGCCGTCCAGATACATGCCGAAATGGTGGCGGCTGGTTGGCATGACAGGTGCAGGCGTGGGGGTGATTTCGAAGACGGCCTCCACCTGGGCCATGAACTCCGCGATACTTTTTGCATGCAGGTCCTTGACCACACGGTTGTAGGGCATGATGTTGAGCTGGTTCTCGGGGAAGATGACGGTCAGGAAGCTGTTATACTCCTCTTTGCCGTTGTGGGCAGGGTTCTGCTCCCGGCGAAGTTCGCGCACCCTGCCGGCAGCGGCGCTGCGATGGTGTCCATCGGCCACATACAGGAGGGGAATGGCGGCAAACAGTTCTGTCAGGCGCTGGATCAAGGCTTGGTCGGCGATAATCCAGAGCGTGTGACCAACGCCGTCGTCGGTGATGAAATCGTATTCGGGCGGGCCGTTGGCAACCCCTTCGATAATCCCTTCCACCTCGCCGCAGGAACGGGAGAGGTAGAAGACCGGTTCGTCATTGGCGTCCAGGTAATCGATATGCTTGACCCGGTCATCTTCCTTGTCGGGCCTGGTGTGCTCATGCTTCTTGATTACGCCCGACTGATAGTCGTCCACGCTGGCGCAGACCACCAGCCCGGTCTGGGTGATGCCGCCCATGCGCTGGCGGTACACATAGAAGCTCTCCCTGCTGTCCTGGACGAGCGTGCCCCGCTGGATAAAGCCGTCCAGATTCCGCTTGCCCTGTACGTAGACCGCTTCGTCGTGCGGGTCTATCTCGGCCGGCAGATCTATCTCGGGTCGGGAGACATGCAGGAAGCTGTCAGGATTGCCGGCCGCCATGTCACGAGCTTCCTCGACACTCATCACGTCGTAGGGGAGCGCCGCCACTTTAGCTGCCAGGGATTTGGGAGGGCGCAGAGCCCGGAAGGGACGAATTATGGCCATATCTGAGTCCTTTGATTAATAGTCAAAAGCGATGTATCACGGAGGGTACGGAGGAAGTCAAAACCATTCAAACAGGGATAGACAGGATAAACGGGATACTATCTTAAGCCATTTGCATCACAAAGTCTTTATCCTGTATATCCTATTCATCCTTTAGGCCCACGGGTCCTGTAATATTGCTTTCCGTTTTTCTCTGTGTACTCTGTGCCTCTGTGGCGAAACCTTTTGGATTTGTCGGGTTTGGCTGCTAAAAATACCGGCGTGCACCGACGAAACGTTTCTCGAAGTAGCTTTCATCCACGGTCGATACCCTGATATCTTCGCCCCGTCGCGGCGCATGTACGAATCTGCCGCTCCCCACATAGATGCCGACGTGATTGATCTTGTCATCCGAAACGCCGAAAAAGACCAGATCGCCGTCGCGCAGGTCGTCTTTGCTGACCGGCTCGCCGGCCTTGAACTGGTCTCGGGACGTGCGCGGGATACTCATGCCGCACAGGTTGAACACCGCCCGGACAAAGCCGCTGCAATCCATGCCGTCCACCACGTTGTCGCCGCCCCACCGGTAGGGGATACCCACGAAACGCTCCGCGGTGCGGGCCGCAATGGCGCCCATATCCCTGTTGTCCCGCGACCCATTCTGCCGGGGCTTGTCACGGGTGTCGCCACCCTTGCCCTTGTGGCTGGTCGCCAACTCTTTGGGCGGCGCCTTGATCTCTTCCGGTTTGGGCTTCTGCCATCCCGGTTCCTTGGGCCGGGCAAAGACGACCTCGTTGGGCGGGGCAACGTAGTACGATTTGATCACGTGCTCGGCGACCAATTTCCGGGCAACGGCGCTGGCTTGGCTCTTGGTTGGAAAATCGCCGAAACGCACGGCATAAATGCCGTTGTCCTTGCGGAAGTAGAATGCCTCGATCCCTTTTCCCTGGAGCATGGCAGTGAACCGTTCCGCGTTCTTCACGTCGGCAAAAGCCCCCATCTGGATGGCATAACCGAGGCGGCTGATAACGGGTCGCTCCGTCGCGCTTCCCTGCGTTGTCAAAAGCAGCAAAATGGCGCCAAGGAGAAAACATATGCGTGATCTGATATGAGTTGGCATTGTCAAAGGTTGTCGTGGTGTGAATTTTCCGGATTGCTGTCGTTAGTATCCATAATTGAGCTTCCGGAGTAAAGAACTTTTTCCATGAAAATGAGGGCCGATGCCGGTTCTTGCGTGCCGGAACCGTTGTTGGGGGAGAGCAGGTTTTTCCCTTCCGGGCTGTATAAAGTTGTTTACAGGATATATGGTATGATTTATCCTAGATAAGAAGAAATAACTTTAATCGGCTTGTGTGCCTCGCGAATATATTGAGGTAATGGCAATGACTTCCGAGAGCGTTTCCATAACAGCAGATACCGCAACCCAGCTTTTGCCCGCGGCTACCCCTCAAACAGGGCAGGGGAAGGATACTGCCGTTACCGCGGCAGCAGCGGAGTCCGCGGATAAGTCAACGGACAAAACGGCGTCTGCAGCGCCCGTTGACAGGGTTGTGATCTCGGATCAGGCGCAAAAGACGAATCAGGAACCCCGCAAGGAAGAGCCCGTCAAAAAGGAGACCGATCAGCAGGCGCGCAAAAAGGAATCCGATGGGCGGACAATGGGTCATATCCTGTATGTGTATAATCTGCGCGGTGATTTGCGAGTCAGGTTCATGGACAGCAAAAATAAGCTGATCTACCAGATTCCACCGGTAATGGTGGCAAAAACCATGGACCTGATGAGTCGGTTTGCCAAAACGGTGAATACAAAGGCCTGAGTGTGCGTGTTTTGACTATTCGCTCGTTAAGGTTTCAAAAAAAACGTCCCTCGAGATGAAAGTTCGGGGGACGTTTTTTGCTTTTCAGGTACAAACCGTATTTAATCCACATCTTTCACATCGCGGCGCACCCCCATCAGATAGGCCACCACGAAATCTTCCAGCGCCCCGTCCAGCACGGCGTCCGGATTGCCCGATTCCACACCGGTCCTCAGGTCCTTGACCATCTTGTAGGGGTGCAGGACATAGGAGCGGATCTGGCTGCCCCAGCCGATCTCCTTTTTCTCGCCGGCGATCTCGGAAGCCTTGGCGTTGCGCTCCGCCATCTCCCGCTCGTACAGTTTGGCGCGCAACACCTTCATGGCGGTGGCCTTGTTGAGGTGCTGGCTCCGCTCGGTCTGGCACGCCACCACGATGTTGGTCGCCAGGTGGGTGATGCGCACTGCGGAGTCGGTGGTGTTAACGTGTTGCCCGCCGGCGCCGCTGGATCGGTAGGTGTCGATCCGCAGATCCGATTCCGAGATCTTGATGTCGATATCTTCTTCCTCGATCTCGGGAAAGACAAAGACCGAAGCAAATGAGGTGTGGCGGCGGGCATTGCTGTCAAAGGGCGAAATTCTTACCAGGCGATGAATGCCGGCCTCGGCCTTTAAATAGCCGTATGCATATTCTCCCACGGCGTTGAAGGTTACGGACTTGATTCCGGCCTCGTCGCCGGCTTGAATCTCGGTGATGGCGGTCTTCCATCCCTTTTTCTCACAGTAGCGCAGGTACATGCGCAGGAGCATCTCGGCCCAATCCTGGGATTCGGTGCCGCCGGCGCCTGAATTGATGGAGACAAAGCACGAGTTGCGGTCATGGTCGCCGGACAGCATTCGCTGAAATTCGGCCGCCTCCACCTCCCGCAGCAACCGGCTGTTCATTTCATGAACTTCGGCCAGGGTGCTTTCATCCAACGCCTCCGAGCCCAGCTCGATCATCACCCGCACATCATCCAACTGGCGAACGAGCGTATCCCACATCTGGACGACCTTTTCAAGGGAGGTGCGCCTTTTCAGTATCTCCTGCGATCTTCCGGCATCATCCCAAAAGTCGGGGGCAACCATGGTGGCTTCGATCTCCTGGATCGATTCCCGTTTGATTTCTATGTCAAAGGGACCCCCGAAGTTTGGCGATACGTTCTTCCAGGTCGTTCATACAGGCAATTTCTTCACGGTACATAGAGTTACTCCTTGATAATTGATGGGAAAACAGTCCTGCCACAGAGACACAGAGACACAGAGGAAAGCATAGGCGTGAAGGTTAACAGCACGTCACTTCGTATTTGGTACAAGCTTTTACTATGACGTTATTTTGGGTTTTGATGTTCCCTGTGTCTCGCTTAAGAGCGCCTACTTTTGGCCGTGTCTTTGTGGCAGGTTTGACTATTCCTTTTCTGCCTGAACCACGCCAGCCCGGCAATCCCCATTGCCAGAAAGACACACAGCCAGGCAGGGGCATCGCCGATACGCAGATAGAGGGAATCCCCCGTGCCCGGCTTGATCTCTCCGGTGATGAAACCCTCCACGAACAGGCCGGTCATGGTGCGGATGTGCCCGTTCTGATCGACGATGGCCGTAATGCCGGTATTGGCGGCCCGCACCAGGGGGGTGCGGGTCTCCACGGCTCGGAAGACGGTGATCGAGAGATGCTGATAGGGAGCGGATGAACGACCGAACCAGGCGTCATTGGTGATATTTACCAGGATGCGTGCCCCGTTGCGAACGTACGCTCGTGCCAACTCCGGAAAGATCCCCTCGTAGCAGACCAGCAGTCCGGCTTGCGTTTGCCCGACGTTGAGCGGAGAGGCGTACTCACCGGGCGAGAAGTCACCGATACCGACCACGATCTTGCTGATGAAGGGAAAAAAGCGGCCCATGGGCACGTATTCTCCCAACGGCACCAGGTGTATCTTGTCGCCCCTTCCGACGGTCTCGCCATTGGGGGCAATGACAAAGGCGCTGTTGAGGAAGGTGTTCTTGCCGTTGCGCAGTTCATGGGCCGGGCTGCCGATGAGCAGGTAGGTCTTCAGCTCACGCGCCAATGCCCTGATGCGCTCTGCCTGGAGCGGCTCATCCTGAAAGAAGAAGGGAACGGCGCTCTCCGGCCAGACAACCAGATCAACGCCACCTTTGGCCGCCTCCCGGGTCAGCCGGTCGTAGATGGCGATTGTCCTGTCCCGAAACGCGGGGCTCCATTTCACATCCTGGGGGATATTGCCCTGAATCATGGCCACCCGCAGCGATTTGGCACTCGTCACTTCAGGCTGGTTGAGGCGATTGAATCCGTAGAAGAGGGTTGCTATGAGGGCGCAGATCAGCAGCAGCGCGCTTTTGAACGGGTAGGGGACGGCTGCCCCTGAAACCGCCCGCAGGACACGGTAAAGCACCACGTTGGCCAGCACGATCAGCAGGGTGATGCCATAGACACCGGTGATGTCGGCAATCTGGATCAGGGGCAGGGTGCGGTACTGCGAGTGTCCCATCATGGCCCAGGGAAAGCCCGAGAGCAGGAAGGAGCGGATAAAGTCGAAAGCCACCCAGGCCACCGGCAGGCTGAAGGCTGTCTTGATGCCGACTTGTTCCCCAAGACGAGCCACCAGGGTGGTCAGGCCGTAGAACATGGCCAGCCAGGCCACCAACATCAGGAAGACCGTGACACTGACCGCCCAAGGCATGTGGCCGTATTGGATGACCACGATGTTGATCCAGTACAGGATGATGACGTAGGCGCTGAGACCGCAGGTGAAGCCGATGCGGAAGGCCGTGCGGGCGGAAGTGCCCTCAAGTGCGATGAGCAGGGGGATAAGCGCAACCCAGGCCAGAAATGACAGGCCGGCGTTGGGAAAGGAGAGGGCGATCAGTACGCCGGATACGACGGCCAGAAACCCGGCCCGGTCAAACAGCGGCAGGAGATGTGTACGCAGGGACAGGTTCGTCACTCGTCACCCGGTGTTTCGCCATTGGTGCCGTCCAGGCGGGCAACGCAGACCTTTATGATCTTTCGTTCATCGGCATCAAGGATGGTCAGGTGTAGCCCTGCGCCATTGATCACGTCGCCGGCTGCCGGGATCTTGCCGGTCAGGTGAAAGATGAGACCGCCGATGGTATCGAATTTGTCGCGCTCGATTTCCATCTCAAAGTATTTTTCCAGATCCTCTACCGGCATACGGGCATCGGCGGTGATAGATCCGTCGGCATTGACCTCGAAGAGGGCTTCCTCCTGATCGTATTCGTCCTGGATGTCGCCCACGATCTGCTCCAGCAGGTCTTCGATGGTGATGAGGCCCGATGTGCCGCCGTATTCGTCAATGACAATAGCCAGATGGACCCGTTTGCGTTTGAATTCCTGGAGCAGTTCTTCCAGATTTTTTGTTTCAGGGATAAAATAAGGGGTACGCATGATCTTGCGCACCCGTATCTGTGTCTGGTCCTCACCCCAGCATTTCAGCAAATCCTTGGCATAGAGCAGGCCAACGACGTTGTCTATGGTGGTTTCGTAAACAGGGATGCGGGAGTGGCCGCAGGTGATGATGGTATCCAGCAGCTCGCGTACGGTGGCTTCGACAGAGACACAGGCCATGTCGGTGCGAGGTACCATGACCTCGCGTACGACCGTGGTGCGCAGAGAGAAGATCGAACGGATCATCTCGCTCTCATCCTCGTTTACCAGACCCTCTTCTTCGCTGGCCTCGATCAACTCGTGAATTTCATCCGCCGTAATTTTTTTGCGGCCGGTCAAGAAACGTCCGACCAGGTCGAGAATCCCCGACTTTATACCTCCGCCTTCTTCCAACTGGGATCTCCTCCGTTAAGAACCGAATAGTTTAAACAATACAAGTACGATCAGGGTAATGCCGGCTCCGATCGCCGAACCGAGCAGTACCTCGGCCATGGTATGAATCCGCATCAGGAGCCGCGAGTGGCTGACCATTGCTGCCAGGGCGATTGAAAGCACCGAAATGAGCGGGTCGTGGGTGTTGAGCGAGACCGCCGTGGCAATGGAAAACGCCACGGCCGCATGACCGCTGGGCACACCGCCATGAAGCGGCGTGCCTTTGCCGGTCAGGCTCTTGACCATGATAACAACTATGGTAACGATCAGAATGGATACCATCGTACCCAGATCCGATGGGGTACCGAACATGGCGAGCACCTTTCCGTAGAGTGGGAGTACATACCTGGCCAGGATCAGGTAGCCCATGATGGCCGCGCCCATGGCGGCCACCAGTACCGCGCCCGCGGCCGTATCCTTGGCGACCTTTGCCAGGGGGTGGTAGGTGGGAGAAACCAGGTCCACCACCGCCTCCACTGCCGTGTTGAACAGTTCCGCGAACAGCACGAACAGGATCGAGATTGCCAGCAGGGCAAATTCGATGGGCGTCACCCGCAGGAAGAGCGCTGCCAGCAGGACCAGCGCGGCCGAGATAAAGTGGTTGCGCATGTGCTTCTCGGCGCGAACCGCGTGGATGATCCCCTCGATGGCGCAGTTGACCGAATCTATGAACCGGTCGGGCTTGGTAACAGCCCTTCCTTCTTCAGAATCCTGAATAGCTCACGCTCCTTGTGCTCCATTTTTTTTGCCTCTGCCTCACCGCTGCGCTCATGGTCATACCCGCACAGGTGGAGGATACCGTGCAACAGCAGAAAACAGAGCCGTTCGAAAGGTTCCATCCCGCCATCTTCAGCCTCCCGGCTAGCGGTATCGGCCGAGATGATCACATCGCCCAGGGCATGGGGCGTTACCTCGCTCCAGTCTCCCTCCCGGAGTGAAAAGGAGATGACGTTGGTTGCCCGATCCCGTGCCAGATAATCTCGGTTGATCCGGCGAATGGTCCGGTCGCCGACTATGGAGACGGAGAGCTCGGTCTCCTCAGGACATCCCAAGGCGCTTAAGATCCTCGTTGCCACTTTTTTTAACCGGCTGGTCCCGATCGGGTGCCTTCTCTGGCGGTTGTTCAGCAGTATCTGCACTTTTCTTGCCCCCATTGACCGTTTTGATCTGCTCGACAAATGCAGCTTTGTGATCCGGCTGGGCCGTCTTTTTTGCCCCGCCGCCCCCCTTGTGGACCGGCTCGGGATAGTCGATGCGATGATGAAAAATCCCGTTCAGGATACGGTTGAAGCTCTTGGCGATCTCGTGCAGGTTTTTGAGGGTCAGTTCGCATTCGTCCAACTGCCCGTCGATAAAGATGTTGTTGACGATCTTCTGTACCATCCCCTGAATGCGGTCGGCGGTGGGGTTGACCAAGCTGCGGGAGGCGGCCTCGACACAGTCGGCCAGCATGACGATGCCGGCCTCGCGGGTCTGCGGTTTGGGACCGGGGTAGCGGAAGTCCTTCTCCTCCACGGTCTGTCCGTTGGCCTCCGCCTGGGTCTTTGCCCGGTCGTAGAAGTACTTGATCAAGCCGGTGCCGTGATGCTGGCGGATGATGTCGATGATCGGTTGCCCCAGGCGTTTCTCCCGGGCGAGTTCGGCCCCTTCCTTGATATGGGAGATCAGTATCAGGGCGCTCATGCTGGGGGTGAGTTTGTCGTGCCGGTTTTCATCACCAACCTGGTTTTCTATGAAATAGAGCGGTTTGGATACCTTGCCGATGTCGTGATAATAGGCTGAGACGCGAGCCAGAAGCGGGTTGGCATTGATGGATTCGGCTGCCGCCTCCACCAGGTTGCCCACCACCACGCTGTGGTGATAAGTTCCCGGAGCGCGCACCATCAGGTCTCTGAGCAAAGGTGAATTAAGGTTGGCCAGTTCCAGCAGCTTGATGTCGGTGGTGTAGTGGAACAGCGCCTCGATGACCGGAATAAAGCCGGATACGAAGCCGGCGCTCACTACGCCGCTTACCAGGGCGAAGAAGGCGACGTAGACGGTTTGCATGCTGAAGAGGTTGTTGTTGATGGTCTGGAAGGCCAGGGCCATGGCCAGGCTGACCACCGATACCTTGAGCCCGGCGGCGTAGACGGTGCCACGGTCCGAGCATTGCCGCATGCCGTGGGCTCCGACGATGCCTCCCAGCAGGGCGTAGATCACAACGAACATGTTGCCGTCGAACATGATCCCCAGGAGCGGAGCCAGGATGGCGCAGTAGACCAACGCTACCTCGGAGTTGATGAAGATCCGCACGATCATGGCTCCGGCGGCAAAGGGGAACAGGTAGAAATAGTTGTTGGTGTCAACATCGGGAAAGACCTGGCCGATGTTGTGGGATATGAGCAGGGCGGTCTTGAACACCAGGAAGCTGCCGGTGATCAGCAGGGAGATGATCAGGATGTCCCTGTTGGTGGGGTTGAACTTGCGAATATTCTTGCAGGCAAAACGGTAGGGGAAGTAAAAGAGCACAAGGATCAGGGCAAAAATGCCGACCGCGCTGAACAGGCGATTGCCGCTTCGGTTCCCCTGAAAAATGGCGCGCAGTTTTTGGGACTGTTCAGGGTTGATCCGTTCCCCTACCCGGACAATCATCTCACCCTTTTGTACCTTGAAGAGTACCGGGCGTACCGCTTCTTTTGCGGTTTTGGCGCGGGCCTCGGAGGCTTCGCGGTTGAAGATAAGGTTTGGCAACAGGATGCGGGCGATCACCGCTGATATCCTGGCTGCGTCAGCAGGCTCGCCCAATCCGGCAATCTTCCAGCCTGCTACCACCTTGCGGGCGTTCGCGATCTCGGTAACGCCCGTCGAGGTGTCGCCCCTGCCGATCAGGTTCCCGTTGTTTTCAATTATCTCAACGCCGCGCAGGGTATCGGTCTGGAATACCTTGACGTCCAGAACGATCCTGCGCTGGTAGAGTTCATTCAGCAGTGCGGATGCATCGTTCAGAAACTGTCGATCCGACTTGATGCGGGTAAAGGCGCGTATTTCGGCATCGCTTAATTCCGTGTCCAGTATCGGCGCGAGCTGCATGCGCCATTCATCGCCATTCAGGGAGTTTTTTGCTGTTCGTTGCTTGCGGATTCGTGAGAGGGTTTCTTCCAGCTTTCCCAAGATGTAGGAAGGGACGCGGTCACTCAGATTGTAGACCAGGGGGGCGTTTTTGCCGGCCTCCTTGCGGCGTTCCTCGGTCTGGGCACGATCCTCGACAAGGTACTCCTGGGTGGCGCGGATATCCGAAGTGGCAATATCCCCCGTTTTGAATTGCGTCGCGGAAAAATGATGGCTGGGTAGAACGAAGAATGTCAGCAGGAGGGCGGTTGTTACAAGCAGGATAAACCTGTTGCGACGAGCCGTCTGGGGATTTGAAAACCTCCTTACGACTGAATCGAGGAGGCTTGAACCCAGTTTGCTCAGATATGTGAGTGTATTTTGTTCCTGATTGGTACCGAGTTGATCCGGCATAGTTAGTTGTGGCGAAACTGGTTCGGGTCAGTTACACGGGCGACGCATAAGTGGTTGAAATAAGTTTCAAATATAGCCTTGTTCGGACAATGTGTCAATATAACTGTTATTGGCGGCGGGTGCGTCATCTCATACCTCACAGATATCGGCTGCTGTTATCTCCACATCGGGCCACTCCTCGTAGACCCATTCCTCGACGCGTTCCAGTATCTGCCGGGCAAGGGTCTTGTCGGCGCTGACGGTTACGAACCCCATCACCGCCACACCGGGATTATCCTGCCGGTCCACCTCGGCGCAGGCAACATTGAAGCGGTTGCGTCCCCGGCCCAGGATGCTTTTGACGATGCCACGCTTTTCCTTGAGGCTGCGTGAGGGGAGAGAGAGGTGTAATTCGAGGCAATAGATAAACATGGCATGGATTGTTGTATGGTTGGGATTACTGCTGACTCAAGCTGGATACAGCGCAGGCTATGACTCGGCAGACTTGAGAAATGGATGCTGTTGCGAAAGCGCAGTGGGAAAACTCCCGGAAAGTGATTCCGTGGTGACACCTGTTGTCCATGCTTCTACAAGCAGATCGTTTGTATGTCTGAGGCGGGCACAGAGAGACAAGGTAATGTTGAAAATCAATTTAGCCCAGAGCATCTGCGACGAATTACACATATCGATGAGGTTCCGGCGGGTAAGGGCATAGAGAACCGCATCCGTGTTGGCAACGACCGAAGCGGAACGTGGCAGTTCGTCGATCACGGAAACTTCGCCAACGGTCTCGCCTGGCCCCAGGGAGATAATGATCTTTTCAGACGGCATTCCCCGATCCTTGCAGACATTCACGCTGCCGGATACGATCAGGCACAGGAAAGCTTCCTGATCACCTTCCTCATAGATGTCAGTGCCCGGAGTCAGTTGATATGCCTGAAAATATGGCGCGATCAACTGCACTTCACCCTTGCTCATACCGGCGCACAGGTGCGATTTGGCAAGCACATTGAGCTTTTCATAGTCTGAAACGACTACTTCTGTAAAGGCCCGTTTTTTCATGGATGACGGATTATCATATCCATCCTGTTTTGTAAACGTTTTAGTTGCCGTTGCATGCAAGCCGTTTTAACGCTCGGGGGAGCTTGGGTATCGGCCAGGGACGTGCCCCAGTCAGCCCTGTTCGCCCCTACACGATCTAGAATTCTGCGTGTCGCGGCGTGCGCGGGAATGGTATCACATCGCGAATATTCTCTATGCCGGACAGGTACATCACCAGTCGCTCAAAACCCAGGCCGAAGCCCGCGTGGGGGCAACTCCCCCATCGGCGGCTGTCCAGGTACCACCAGAGCGGTTCTTTTGCTATCCCCAGTTCATCCATGCGCAGTTCCAGAAGGTCAAGCCGTTCTTCGCGCTGGCTGCCGCCGATAATCTCGCCCACCTTGGGGACCAGCAGGTCCATGGCGGCCACGCTGCGGCCGTCGTCGTTCTGCCGCATATAAAATGCCTTGATCGCCTTGGGATAGTTGAGGATAAAGACCGGACCGCCCACCACCTGCTCGCTCAGGTAGCGCTCGTGCTCGGTTTGCAGGTCAAGTCCCCATTCCACCGGAAAGGCAAACGTTACGCCGGATCGTTGCAGCCGATCAATGGCTTCGGTATAATCCATGCGCCCGAAATCGGCCTCGGCCACCCTGCGAATACGCTCCAGCAGGCCGTTCTCGATATGTTTATCGAAAAAGGCCATATCCTCGCCGCACTGGTCCAGGGCAAACCGGCAGAGGTACTTGACGAATTCCTCGGCCAGATCGGCATCGGCGGCCAGGTCGGCAAAGGCCATCTCCGGTTCGATCATCCAGAATTCGGAAGCATGGCGTGCGGTGTTGGAATTCTCGGCCCGGAACGTGGGGCCGAAGGTGTAGATGTCGGAAAAAGCAAGAGCGAACAGTTCACCCTCCAACTGCCCGCTGACCGTCAGACCGGTACGCTGTCCGAAGAAATCCTGGCTGAAATCGGGCTGTCCTTCCACGAGCGGCGGGGCAGCCGCATCCAACGTGGTGACGCGGAACAGTTCGCCGGCCCCTTCGCAGTCGCTGGCCGTAATGATCGGCGTATGGACATAAAGAAAATCGCGCTCTGCGAAAAAACGGTGTATGGCCTGGGCAAGTCGGGAACGGAGGCGGAAGACCGCGCCAAAGGTGTTGCTGCGGGGACGCAGATGGGCTATGGAGCGCAGGTATTCGAAGGAGTGGCGCTTCTTCTGGAGCGGGTACGATTCATCGGCGTTGCCGATTATAACAATCGATTGCGGGGATAATTCGCGGTCCTGGCCGGCTGCCGGAGAATCAACCAGGGTCCCCTGTACCCTCAGGGCCGCGCCGGTGCCGAGCCGGCCGATGTCGGCAAAGTTTGCCAACCGCCGGTCGGCCACAACCTGTATTCCGGTCTGGTTCGAGCCGTCGTTGAGGGTGATGAACGCCACCTCCTTGGATGAACGCACCGACCGTACCCAGCCCGCAATCTCACACTCCTGGCCGGACTTGCCTTTTGCCAGCAGATTGTTGATCCGTATTCTCATGGAGCATCTCCTTTGTTCGGCAATTGCAATGGTCTGAATGAATAGGGTAATGATACGTTCAAGGAGATACAGTTGCAAGCAGGTATGTGGTTTGACCGGCCAAGGGCACTGTGATATAAGGGGAGCCATGCGAACCCTGTTTCTGATGATGACGATGGTGTGTGTGCTGGCGATCTCAGCCCTGGCGGCCAACAGCGAGAAGAATTTCGGCGGCTGCGGGATCGACGGCGTAGCGCTGCCCGATGGCCAGATCCGGGTCAGGCAGCTTGTCAACGGCGGTCCGGCCCATCTTGCGGGAATCCGGATTGGTGATATCATTACGCACATCGACGGCAAGGCGACGAAGGGAAGCGATTTTCGGACAATGGTGCAGAAACGGCTCCGGGGTGTTGCGGGAACCCCGGTTGTTCTGAGGATCAAGCGCGCAGGCGAGGAGAAGCTGCTGACGTTCACGTTGACGCGCCGCCAAATCGTCGTTACCCGGCCAAAGGAGTGATATCGATGTCTATCAGATGGTTTGCTATTTTTGCCCTGGTTCTTGCCACCTCCCTGGCCTGTTCGGCGGCCGATCAGGCCCCCCAGAGCATGCTCAATCCAGCCAAGGCCCTGGAGGCGAAAAGATACCCCCGGATCGTGGCCTACACGGTTTCCTGGTGCCCCCACTGTCGGGCGGCCAAGGAGTATATGACCAGGAACAACATCCCCTTCATCAACAAGGATGTGGAGATGGATGCACAGGCGATGCAGGAGCTGACCGGCACGTACAAGAGTCAGGGGGTGCCGGTGATCGTTATCGGAACCGGCAAGGACGAGATCGTGCTGAAGGGGTTTACGCCCGAATTGTTCGAGGAGTCTCTGAAGAGGGCGCAGTCGAAGAAATAGGCGCTGGTTGCACCGCAGAGGACGCGGAGGCACGCGTAAGGTTTAACCCTCAACACAGATCATCTTATGGAGAAGTAAATTTTCCCATGACGGTTTGTTTTCTCTGCGAACCTCTGCGTCCTCTGCGGTAAATGCTTTTTAGGTTTATTTATTTCCCGGTTTTCTTGGCGATCGTGCCGTGGTCGGTCGAGCGGAAACCTCTGCTGATTTTGGTTTTCGTGTACCGGTCCTCTTCCCCGCTGGTTTCGCCTGTTCCGGTTGGGGGCGGTGCTCGCGCCGCCTGACGTTCTCATTCGGCTTTCTTTCCGCCTTGAGCGGCGCATGCGCGGGATCACGCAGCGCGTCCACCTCGGCCTGACTCAGATAGCGGAATTCCCCCGGTTTCAAAGCCCCCAGGGACAATACACCGTAACGCACCCGTTTCAGGCGTACCACCAACAGGCTGACCGCCTCGCACATGCGCCGGATCTGCCGGTTGCGCCCCTCGTGAATGGTGATGGAGAGCCAGTCGTTCTGCTCGCCGTCCTTGATCAGGCGTACCGTGGCAGGCGCCGTTTTTTTGCCGTCGATCTCCACCCCGTTTGTCAACTGGGCAAGCTGGCTCGTGTGGACCTTGCCACGCACCCGCACATGGTATTCCTTTTCGATCTCGTGGCGCGGATGCATCAGCCGGTTGGCCCAATCGCCGTCGCTGGTCAGGAGCAGCAGGCCCTCGGTGTTGTAGTCCAGTCTGCCGACCGGGTAGACCCGCTCCTTGACCTCCTGCAACAGGTCGGTTACCAGCGCCCGCCCCTCCGGATCATCCAGCGTGGTCATGTACCCCACCGGTTTGTTGAGCAGGATGTAGAGCTTCTGGCTGGCAATGACCAGCGGTTTGCCGTCCACGGCGATGCGGTCGATGGCGGGATCGGCCTTGCTCCCCAGTTCGGTCACGACGCAGTCGTTGACCGTTACCCGGCCGTTCAGGATCAGCTCTTCGGAGGCACGGCGGGAGGTGATGCCGGCCGCAGAGATCAGTTTTTGCAATCGTTCAAGCATGGAAGTCTCTCACTTGTAAGTATATCGTTACTGAAGTACAGGGATTTCCGGCGGGTCTGCGCCGGTGAGAATCTTATACCGCCAACTCTAGCGTAATCTTATCATACTTCAGGTGAGGTGCCTTGTTGCGGCCACTTTGCAAGGTTTCCACCAGACCAAGATTTATCAACGCCTTAACATCGTCCGAAACATTTTTGATATTTCTGCCCGAGATGGCTGCCAAGCCGCTTATGGAGTCAGGATGCTTCTCCCTGATAAGTTTCAGAATTGTATAGCGTTGCGGAGTCATAGCCTTGCGAAATGCCTCGAAATCAGTGAAGTAAATCCCTTCAGGCTGGGGTTTTACCTGTTCGCCCTGCTGAACCGCCTTAAAGGTATCCGCAAAATCCTTGAGGCCATCACGTAGCGTCTTAATACCCATTGTAACTTTTTTAGCCTTCATACTGCCTCCTGATAAACTCTTCAACGTCGTTGGCAAAATCATTAACAAGCATATCTATGTCAACAAAGATATACGGAGTTTCTGCTCCTCCGATGTGCTTGTGATCGCCCTTACCCCGCTCATTATCGTAACCAATGACGCGCTCACTGTTTACGATGTAGACAAGCGAATATTTAACACCGTATGGAGTATGTTCCGTGACCGGAACCGACCATAATTTCATCTCAACGAGATTTCCATAGGCATCATTGATACGGTCGTGTTTGATGAGAGCCGCTTTCATGTTTGGTATGGTACGCCATAGATGTCAATTTGTCTACAGCCTCTTGAAAATGAAAAGGGCGAAGCAACCTATATGCTTCGCCCTAATTTTAAGAGATGTCTTCGACGCTTAAAATTTCCCTCGGCTACTCCACAAATCGCGACATGGCCCGGAATTTGTTGTAGCGCGATTCGACCAGTTCCTCGCCGGACAGCTTGTTCAACTCGGCCAGGTTGCGGGCGATGGCCTCTTTCATGTTTGCTGCCGTGGCCTCGTGATCGCGGTGTGCCCCGCCAACCGGTTCCTTGATGATCTCGTCGATCACACCCAGCTTGATGATGTCCTGGGCCGTCGGTTTGAGCGCCTCGGCTGCCTGCTCACCCTTGGTGCCGTCGGACCAGAGGATGGCGGCGCACCCTTCCGGGGAGATGACCGCGTAGACCGAATGCTCCAGCATCAGGATGCGGTCTCCCACGGCAATGGCCAAAGCCCCGCCCGAGCCACCCTCGCCGGTGATGCAGACGATGATCGGGGTACGCAGGCTGGCCATCTCGCGCAGATTGCGGGCTATGGCCTCTGCCTGGCCCCGCTCCTCGGCGCCGATGCCGGGGTAGGCGCCGGGGGTGTCGACAAAGGTGATCACCGGCAGCTTGAACTGTTCCGCCATCTTCATCAGTCGCAGCGCCTTGCGGTATCCTTCCGGATTGGGCATGCCGAAGTTGCGGAAGACCTTTTCCTTGGTGTCGCGCCCTTTCTGGTGGCCGATCACCATCACCGGTTGTCCATCGAAGCGGGCCAGGCCGCCCACGATGGCATGATCGTCGCCAAAGTTGCGGTCGCCGTGCAGTTCCACGAACTCGGTAAACATGTTTTTGACGTAATCAAGCGTGAAGGGGCGGTTGATATGACGTGCCACCTGGGCGGTTTGCCAGCGGGAAAGATTGGAGAAGATGTCGGCGCGCATCTCCTCGACGCGGGCCTCCAGGGCGGATACGTCGGCGTTGATATCCAGTCCGCCGTTTGCCAGCGAGGTCAGTTCCTCGATCTTCTTTTCCAGTTCGACGATCGGTTTTTCAAATTCCAGATGAAACTGCGCCATGATGACACCTCATTGATATTTGCCGTGGGATGACTGATTCACAGAAAAACATAAATTTAACAAGGATGAAGGGGATGAACAGGATAATATCAAAAAACAATATGGTGTTTATCCCGTTTATCCTGTGTATCCCTGTTAAATAAAGTATTTTTCCGTTTTTGATGTCTCCGGGGCAAAATTGTAAATTTTACTCTCACTCAAAAGTGGCGGCATTATAGCCGAACAGTCGTTCAACTTCCAGCCTTAAATCATCACTGGCCATGACGCTCAAATCCGTGGGGAGCGGCATGACTGCCCGGCCCCGTTCCGGCAGCACGAACTGGATGCAGGCCGGCACAACGCCGTGATGGCGCTCGATGATCACCTTGAGCGCATCCAGGCGCTCCAGCGGGGTCTCGTCCAGCCGCAGGGTGAACAGCACCTTTTTGGTGGTCTGGGAGCGGGCCTCGCTCAAAAGCTTGATGTCGCCCGCAGGGCCGCGGTTTTTTTGCTGCCACTCGCTCCCCCCCTCTTTCTGCGCCTGCACCAGGATTTTGGCGCCCTTCTCGCCCCGTTCCAGTTTGCCGACCACCAGCAGCGGATCGTCGGACTTGAGCAGCGCCGATGTCGAGGCATAGATGTCGGAGAAGACCGTGATCTCGACGCCGCCGGAGAGGTCCTCGATGGTGGCGAAGCACATCCGGTCGCCCTTCTTGGTGATGATCTCGCGAAAAGCGGAGACGATGCCGCAGATGCGCGCCTCCGCCCCGTCGGGCATCTCGCATAGGTTGGCAATCTCGCTGTTGGCAAGGCGCTTGATGTCATCGATATAACGGTCCAGGGGATGGCCGGTGATCAGGAAGCCCAGCGCCTCCTTCTCGTAGCCCAGTTTCTCCTTGTCCTGCCACTCAAGGACGTTCGGCAACTTCATCCCACCGTTGCCGTTGCTTTGCACCACCTCGGCGGTGCCGAACAGGGAAACCTGGGCGCTCGCCTTTTCCTCCTGGATCTTCTGGCCATAGGACATGGCCTGTTCCAGCCCTTCCATCAAGGCCGCGCGGGCCGCGCCGGTGGAGTCGAAGGCGCCGCATTTGATCATGGCCTCCAGCACCTTTTTGTTGGCACGACGCATATCGACCCGTTCGCAGAAGTCGAAAAGGTCCTTGAAGGGGGTCGTGCCGCGCGCCTCCAGGATCGCCTCCACCGCACCACCGCCGACCCCCTTGATCGCACCCAGGCCAAAGCGCATGGAGGTGCCGACCACGGTAAAGGAGTGCCCCGACTTGTTCACGTCCGGCGGCAGCACCTCGATCCCCTGTTCGCGGCAGTCGGAGATGTTCTTGATCACCTTGTCCGTGTTGTCCATGTCGCAGGTGAGGAGCGCGGCCATGAATTCCACCGGGTAGTGGGCCTTTAGATACGCGGTCTGGTAGGCGATAAGGGCGTAGGCGGCCGAGTGGGATTTGTTGAAGCCGTACTCGGCGAACTTGGCCATCTGGTCGAAGATCGCCTCGGCCTTTTTCGTGTCGATCCCCAGCCCTTTGGCGCCGGTCAGGAAGGTGTCCTTCTGGCGCTCCATCTCCTTGGCGTCCTTCTTACCCATGGCGCGGCGCAGCAGGTCGGCCTGTCCGAGCGAATAGCCGGCCAGCGAGCGGGAGATCTGCATGACCTGCTCCTGGTAGACGATGACCCCATAGGTGTCCTTCAGGATTGTTTCCAGTTGGGGCAGGTCGTAGGCCACCTTTTGGCGGCCGTGCTTGCGCTCGATAAAGTCATCCACCATGCCGCATCCGAGCGGGCCGGGACGGTACAGGGCGCAGGCGGCGATGACGTCCTCGAAGCAGGAAGGCTTCAGTTTGACCAGCATCTCCTTCATGCCGCTGGATTCAAGCTGGAAGACCCCGGTGGTGTTCCCGGCGGTGATCAGGTCATAGCTGGCCTGGTCGTCGTCGCGCAGGAGGGTTATGTCGAAATTCGGGTCCTTGCCCGCCCGCACCAGTTTGACGGCATTCTCGATGACCGTCAGGTTCTTGAGTCCCAGGAAGTCGAACTTGACCAGGCCGACCAGCTCCACGTACTTCATGGAATACTGGGTGTTGATGGAACCGGTCTTTTGATCCTTGTAAAGCGGCAGGAATTCCTCAAGCTGATCCGGCGCCACCACCACGGCGGCCGCGTGGGTCGAGGCGTGACGGGTCAGCCCTTCCAGGCAGAGCGCCGTATCCAGCAGGTCCTTTACCTGCGGGTCCGCGGCTGACAACTCCTTCAGTTGCGGCTCCTGCTGCAACGCCTTGCTCAGGGTCATCTTCAGGTCATCCGGGACCAGCTTGGCGATGCGGTCCACGTCGCCGTAGGTCATGTTCAGGGCCCGCCCCACATCGCGCACAACGGCCTTGGCACCCATGGTGCCGAAGGTGATGATCTGGCAGACCCGGTCACGGCCGTACTTGTCCACCATGTACTGGATCACCTCGGAGCGGCGATCCTGGCAGAAGTCCACGTCGATATCAGGCATGGAGATACGTTCCGGGTTGAGAAAACGCTCGAACAGCAGGTTGTAGGGGAGCGGGTCAAGGTCGGTGATCTTGATGGCATAGGCCACCAGGGAACCGGCTGCCGAGCCCCTGCCAGGCCCGACCGGAATGCCCCGGTCCTTGGCCCAGCGGATAAAGTCGGACACGATCAGGAAATAGGCCGGGAACTTCATCGCCTGGATACAGTCCAGCTCGATCGCCAGGCGGTCGAAATAGGCCTGCTGCTGCTCCAGCGTCATGTCGGGATACTTGGCCAGGATGGTCTTCATCCGCTCCTTGAGCCCTTCGGTGGCCAGTTCCCGCAGCATGTCGTCGTGGTTCTTCCCGTCGGGGGGATCGAAATGCGGGAAGTAGTAGGTCTTGCCGTCCACCGGCAGGTCCAGGTTGCATTGCTCGGCAATGGCCACGGTATTGGCGACCGCCTCCGGCGCATAGGAGAAGGCACGTGCCATTTCCTCCGGTGTCTTGACGTAGAACTCGTCGGCAGAGAACCGCATGTGCGTGGCATCGCTCATGGTCTTGCCGGTCTGGATGCACAACAAGACCTCGTGGGCCCGGGCGTCCTCGCGGTTCAGGTAGTGGCAGTCGTTGGTGGCTACCAGCGGCAGTGAAAGCTCGGCAGCCACCTCCATCAGGCGTTTGTTGACCGTATCCTGTTCGGGCAGGGTGTTTTCCTGGAGTTCGATGTAGTAACGATCCGGGAAGAGTTCGCTGTACCAGCGGGCCGTGGCAATGGCATCCTCCATGCGCCCCCGGCCGCATTGCATGGCCACCTCTCCCTTGAGGCAGGCCGACAGGGCAATCAGGCCGTCGGCGTGGTCTTTCAGAAGGTCGCGGTCGATGCGGGGGCGGTAGTAGAACCCCTCCTTGTAACCGGCCGAGGTGAGGTAGGAAAGGTTCCTGTACCCTTGCAGGTCCTGGCACAGGAGGATCAGGTGATAGGCCGCGTCGGAGATCCCTTTGGCGTCCTTGGAAAAGCGGGAATCGGGGGCAAGGTAGACCTCGCAGCCGATGATCGGCTTGATGCCTGCCTTCTTGCATTTCAGGTAGAATTCCACCGCGCCGAACATGTTGCCGTGGTCGGTGATGGCCATGGCCGGCATGTTGCACGCCTTGGCCTTGTCCACCAGGTCTTCCAGGCGGTTGGCGCCGTCCAGGAGCGAGTACTGGGTGTGCAGGTGGAGGTGGACAAAGGTGGCGGAGGGGGAATTTTCAGTACTGTCGGGTGTTTCCATGGGGTGCTGCCTCCTGCTGAATCGATGCGTCGGCAATTATGCTCCATGTCAAGATATGGTGTCAAGGAAAGGGTAGGGGGGCGATATTTTGTGTGTGTTGGCAGGGTGTTGGGTGGTTCAATGCCCACATATACAGGATCGGGACAACAAGGCCCCGCCTGCCTCACGGTAAGCGGGGCCTTGCCGTCATCGGGGATGTCGCACGGTTATTTCTTCGCCTTTTTCGCAACCGGTTTCGCCGTTGCTTTCGGGGTGTGTCTGCCGGCGGACTGTCTTTGGGTTGCATATCCTTTTTTGGAAATCAGTGCTTTCTTACCATCCGGAGCATTCTGATATTCAACACGACAAATCGTATAATCTGATACAAAAGATTCGTCCTGCTCTTTTTTGTGAATTCGGTCGGGATGGGAGGATAGGATTCCGGTTCATACGGCTTTCGTGGTGTCATGGTATATACCTCCCGATTATTCCGGTACGATTTGCCAGAGGGGTTTTGCCTGGGCTTTGTAGATAAAGGCGTAGTGGAGCAGATGTTTGATCCAGTGGCCTGCAAGTCCGATCTCTCCGGTTGTATATTTTATGTTCCGGCCGGTCTCGGGATATGTCTTATAATCCGGTATGATCGGATACATTGTTATGGCCGCGGCAGTGCCATTCAAAAAACTTGCCCCGGCCGACGCAATACAGGCCGCACCCATGTTGGCCATTGATGCTTGCCGTGTCGGTTTTTCAGCTTTTCCCGTCATCATGTCGGCAATATTGTGTGCGATCTCCCGCGCCATTACCCCGGTAGGCATTCCCGTGCGCGGCGGGGCTGGAAATATGGGTGTACCTGACTTGCCCTGCATCGGTTTCGAAATCGGATGCGGTGGCGCAAATGCAATCCCTGCCGCAAATATGTTCTTGTAGATCGGGTTCTGATACAGTTTCGGCCAGTCATTGGGCGACCATTCGTCATAGTCTTTTTTCTGGTAATCGGCATCTACCAGCATAAAGCCGCTGGGGGCAAACAACCGGTTTGTGATAGTAGTGCCTTCCTTGTCGAACGCCTGTATGCCCACTCCCGAAAAAGGCGGCAGAAGCATTGCAATATCAAACGCCACCGTTTTTTCATCGCCATCAAGCGTCTCATAAAGGACCTCGTTTTTTCCGACCTCCTTGGTGTGCGCACGTGTTATCCATTTAATTTCGCGTTCACTGTAGAGCGATTCGGTAAAGACCTTCGAATGGGTAATATAGCCGCCTCGCCTGAGATATAACCCGCCAACGCCAAAGTCACCCAGCTCATATTCGTTTGAAATCCAGATTAGATCGGCCTTGTCTCTCACACCCATTTTTCGCAATTTGTAATCGACGTTGAAGATATACTCAAAGGCCGCCCCCTGACAGGTACAGGTGCCATGCCCGGTCCCCACCAGAAACGTTTTCCTGTCTCCCTTCTTCATTTGGGCTATCAACTCATCCAATGCATCACATGCTTGAGTAGCATGGCCATAGGTGCAGACTGATTGGCTGTTCAGTTCAGGGCCCAACCCTTGTGTTGCCGCAAAATTCAGTTTAGGACCCGTTGCATTGAGAAGATAGTCGTAGGTTACCTTTTCAACGGTTCCCTTTTTCGTTTCATCGGTGTACTCGATCGTCACATATGGCATCGGGCTGTCAAGGGCGCCATCGGGATGAATGCTGACAGCCTTGGCCTGTTTAAAGTTTATTCCTTCCTTGTTGTAAACAGGAGCCAGTGAAAAGGTGACGTCTTCCGGGTTCATGAAGCCAACCCCGACCCAAATGTTTGACGGGATCCAATTCCACTTGCTATTCGGTGAGATAACTACAATCTCATGGCATGATGGTAATCGTTTTCTTGCATGGAGGGCGGCAGTTTGACCAGCGATCCCGGCGCCGAGAATAATAAGTCTAGCCATGTTGTTTCTCCTGTTCTGGATGTGACTCCATACAAAACGTTTGGTTATCGGCACTATGGCGGCATTTCTACAATGCCGTACGGGCGGTGATCGCAAACTCCGGCGGGTCCATAAGCACTTTTTTCACCGAGCAAAGCCCTGCTGCCTTGACGACCGCGTTCCGGTACTTTTCCGGGAAACCCCGAGGGAGGTCGATCTCGATGGCTACCCTGGAGAGCTTCTTCTTCCCGTCCCCGGAGTCGGAAAACTCCATTTGCTGGGTAAGCGCCAACCCCTCCGTGGCGATCTGCCGCTGTTGGCAGAAGCTGAGAACGTAAACACCGGCGCAGGTTCCAAGTGAAGCGAGGAAGTACTCGAAAGGGCTCGGCGCCGAACCCTCTCCACCGGCTTCCACCGGCTGGTCCGACGGAATGATCCGGCCATTGATCTCTGCATTGACCTTTTCCCCGCCCGGGAAGGTAATCTTCATCTCCATGATGTTCCTCCGTCCCGTTTCAAGGGATCTCTGTCGCATTCGTCTTCTGTAACGACCAGCTTGTTGACATATGAATATTCATATATTACTTTGCATATACCATACATGGGAAGGAAAGCAATCTCCGGCATCCATTTTTCTGCTCTAAGCCCGGCTCAGTCCTGTTCCGCGCTTTCAAGGACACGCACATACCGTCCCTATTATCCCGCGTCGGCTGCCAACAGAGAAGCCGCTGATCCGGGACACTACACATGACAAAGGAGGGATTCCATGGAAACCGAAAAGCAATGTCCTGAATGCCAGGGCAAGATGTTTCTGATGCCCGGCTGAGGCGGCCTCTTCTGGCGGTGCCAGAAGTGCGGACTCAGTCGTTCCTGCAATGACGAAAAGGATACCGGTTGTTGCTGTTCCTAGCAGGGGAGGGTTACAAAACCGTCCCTTCAGAGTATACCGCAAATTCCGACAGGATGGCGAAACCCCGAAGATCGTTTCAACCAAACGGCTTGGCCCCAACTGCAAGGCCCCGCCTCCTGTACGGGAAGCGGGGCCTTGATTCATCAGGTATGTCGTGCGGCTATTTTTTCGATTTCTTCGCAACCGGTTTCGCCGTTGCCTTCGGGGCGTGTTTGCCGGCGGCCTTCAACGCCTCTACCATGGCGTCCCCCATCCTGGTCGGGCTGGTGGCCACAATGACGCCGCACTCCTGGAGGGTGCGGATCTTGTCCTCGGCCTTGCCCTTGCCGCCGGTGATGATGGCGCCGGCATGGCCCATGCGCTTGCCGGTCGGCGCGGTAACCCCGGCGATAAAGGCCGCCACCGGTTTCCGCATGTTCTCCTTGATCCACTGGGCCGCCTCTTCCTCGGCGCCGCCGCCGATCTCGCCGATCATGAACACCGCCTCGGTGTGGGGATCGTTGTTGAACAGTTCCATCACGTCTATGAACTTCATGCCGATGATCGGATCGCCGCCGATGCCGACGCAGGTGGATTGCCCCAGCCCGATGTCCGTCAACTGCTTGACCGCCTCATAGGTGAGGGTGCCGGAGCGGGAAACTACGCCGACCTTGCCCGGTTTGTGGATGTAGCCGGGCATGATGCCGAGTTTGCATTGGCCGGGGGTGATCACGCCGGGGCAGTTGGGGCCGACCAGCCTGGTCCTGCTCTTCTCCTGGATGGCCCGGGCCAGCACCATGTCGCGCACCGGAATCCCCTCGGTGATGCAGACCGCCAGGTCGAGCCCGGCGTCGCAAGCCTCCAGGATGGCGTCGGCCGCGCCCGGAGGCGGGACGAAGATCATGGAGACGGTGGCGCTGGTGTAGCGCACCGCCTCTTCCACGGTGTTGAAGACCGGGATGCCGTCGATGTGGATGCCCCCCTTGCCGGGGGTGACGCCGGCCACGATGTTGGTGCCGTAGGCCCGGCACTGCTGGGTATGGAACAGGCCGCTACGGCCCGTGATCCCCTGCACGACGATTCTGGAATGTTTATCGATCAATATGGACATGGCCTATTTCCCCTCCTGACCGAGCATTTTAACGATCTTGCGGGCGCCGTCCCCGAGGGTTTCGCCGATCTGCACATTGAGGCCGGACTCCAGCAGGAGCTTCTTGCCCTCTTCCACGTGGCTGCCGTCCATGCGCACCACGATCGGCAGGGTGCAGCGGACTTCGGAGGCGGCCTCGATGATCCCCTGGGCGATCACATCGCAGCGCATGATCCCGCCGAAGATGTTGACGAACACCGCTTTTACGTCGCAGTCCTCCAGGATGATCTTGAACGCCTCGGCCACCTTCTCGCGGGTGGCCCCCCCTCCCACGTCCAGGAAGTTTGCCGGCTCGCCGCCGAATTCCTTGAGAACGTCCAGGGTGGCCATGGCCAGGCCCGCGCCGTTGACCATGCAGCCGATGGAGCCGGTGAGTTTGATGTAGGCCAGGTCGTACTTACCGGCGTTGATCTCCAGGGTGTCCAACTGGGAGTAGTCCATCATGTCCGGATATTCCCGGTGCCGGTAGATGGCGTTGTCGTCAAAGGTCATCTTGGCATCCATGGCCAGGAGCCAGCCGGCCTTGGTGACCACCAGCGGGTTGATCTCCACCAGGAAACAGTCCTTTTCCACGCAGCATTTATACAGGTTGAGCAGCAGTTCAACACAATCCTCGCAGACCACGCCGTTCAATCCCAGGGCCAGGGCGATCTTGCGTGCCTGGTAGGGGCGCAGGCCGGTGAACGGATCGATGTTCAGCATGTGGATCTTTTCCGGAGATTTGCGCGCCACCTCCTCGATCTCCACCCCCCCTTCGGCCGAAGCGATCAGGCAGTAGCGCGAGCTTTGGCGGTCAAGGGTGATGGAAACGTAGAACTCGCGGGCGATCTCCACCGCCTCCTCAACCAGGATGCGGCGGACCTTGAGCCCGTCAGGCCCGGTCTGGATGGTGACCAGCTTCTTGCCGAACAGTTCCTTGGCAACATCATTGGCCTGTTCCGGGTGGTGCACCACCTTGACCCCGCCCGCCTTGCCGCGACCGCCGGCATAGATCTGTGCCTTGACGACACAATGCCCCCCCATCTCCTTGGCGGCCCGCTCCACCTGGTCGGCGGTCAGGGCGACCCGGCTGCGCGGGATCGGGATTCCGAACGCATTCAGGATCTCCTTGGCCTGGTACTCATGAATGTTCATGGTGATCTCCGTTTCTATGTTTAGGTCGCGGCAAATGAACTCCGCTTAAAGATACCACGCTTCCGTATACAGTCAATAACGGGACAGTAATTGGCTGTGTCCCGTTAGATCTTTGCAGTCCGCAATATCCTCCTCTCCCTGGCCCTTTGGGTCCACAAGAAGGGGAGGGATTTTGTACCGAGCTCTTATTTCGCTACGAGGAATTGATTTTCAAAAAAATGGAAAAAAGTGGTTTTCATCCATGCTGAAATGTGCTAGAAAGGGACAGTTTTTACTTTCACTAAAATTTTATGGTGCGTAGTCGTATTCCGGGCAGGTGGCGAATTGTTGGCAATATCAGGCAATTGCTGATAGATTTCGATGCTGTCCGCTCAATTTCACGATCTTTTGAGGTTTTCGTTTAAGTTAATAGGCTGGCCAGTAAAATCATTCCGGTAACCGGAACAAGGAGTTGACATGAATATTCACGAGTACCAGGCAAAAGCGATCTTGAGAAAATTCGGCGTGCCGGTCCCGGACGGGCATGTGTGCTACAACAGCGCCGGCGCCCGAGAGTGGGCCAAGCGGCTGGGCGAGGGACCCTGGGTGGTCAAGGCCCAGATCCATGCCGGCGGCCGCGGCAAGGGTGGGGGCGTCAAGCTGGCGCGCACGGACAACGAGGTCCGCATGATCGCCCGCGAGATGCTGGGCATGACCCTGCGCACCCATCAGACCGGCCCCGAGGGGAAACTGGTCACACGGGTACTGGTGGAGAACGGCTGCAACATCGCCCGGGAACTGTACGTCAGCCTCGTTGTGGACCGGGCTACCTCCAAGGTAACGGTCATGGCCTCGACCGAAGGCGGGATGGATATCGAAGAGGTCGCGGCCACAACCCCGGAGAAGATCTTCGTGGAGGCCATCGACCCCCTGGTCGGCCTGACCGCCTTCCAGTGCCGCAAGATCGCCTTCAGCCTGGGACTGAGCGGGAAGCTGATCAACAAGGCGGTCTCGGTGTTTCAAGGGCTCTACGAGACCTTTATCGGCTGCGACTGCTCCCTGCTGGAGATCAACCCCCTGGTGGTCACCGCCGAGAACGAACTGCTGGCCCTGGACGCCAAATTCGGCTTTGACGACAACGCCATCTTCCGGCACCACAAGATCGGCGACATGCGCGATTATGACGAGGAAGACCCGAACGAGATCGAGGCATCACAGCATGAGCTTTCCTACGTATCCCTGTCCGGCAATATCGGCTGCCTGGTCAACGGCGCGGGCCTGGCCATGGCCACCATGGACATCATCAAGCACTACAGCGGCGATCCGGCCAACTTCCTGGACGTTGGCGGCGGAGCCACCATCGAGCGCGTCACCGAGGCCTTCAAGATCATCCTTTCCGACAGTAAGGTAAAAGGGATTCTGGTCAATATCTTCGGCGGCATCATGAAATGCGACATCATCGCCACCGGCGTTGTGGAGGCCGCCAAGCAGGTCTCCCTCAAGGTGCCGCTGGTTGTTCGTCTGGAAGGCACCAACGTTGAGCGGGGCAAGGAGATCCTGGCCGAAAGCGGCCTGAATATCGTTGCCGCTGACGGCATGGCCGACGCAGCACAAAAAATTGTCCAGGCTGTGGCAGCCTGCTAAAGGAGAAATGAATGAGCATTCTGATCAATAAGGACACCAAGGTAATCACCCAGGGGATTACCGGCTCAACCGGGCTGTTTCATGCACAGGGGGCCCGTGATTACGGCACTCAGATGGTCGGCGGCGTCACGCCAGGCAAGGGGGGCACCGTTATCGACGGTTTTCCCGTATTCGACACGGTCAGGGAGGCCATGGAAAAGACCGGCGCCACCGCCTCGGTCATCTACGTTCCGCCACCGTTTGCAGCCGACTCGATCATGGAGGCGGTTGACGCCGGCATCGAACTGGTTTGCTGCATCACCGAGGGGATTCCGGTCCTGGACATGGTCAAGGTCAAGCAGTTCATGAAGGGGAAAAAGACCCGGCTGGTAGGCCCCAACTGCCCCGGCGTCATCACCCCCGGCCAGTGCAAGATCGGTATCATGCCCGGTTACATCCACAAACCGGGCAAGGTCGGCGTGGTCTCCCGCTCCGGCACCCTGACCTATGAGGCGGTCTGGCAGCTTACCTGCCTGGGCCTCGGCCAGTCCACCTGCGTCGGCATCGGCGGCGATCCGGTAAACGGCACGAACCACCTGGATGTCCTGCGGATGTTCCAGGGTGATCCGGATACCGAAGCGGTCATCATGATCGGCGAGATCGGCGGCAGCGCCGAGGAAGAGGCCGCCAGGTTCGTCAAGGAGCACATGACCAAACCGGTGGCGGCGTATATCGCCGGCGTCACCGCCCCTCCGGGCAAGCGCATGGGCCATGCAGGCGCCATCATCTCCGGCGGCAAGGGCACGGCCACGGAAAAGGTGGCGGTGCTCAGGGAGTGCGGCATCAGCGTGGCGGACAGCCCGGCCGAGATGGCCCAGGCGCTGTTGAAGGTCTACAAGCCGTAATCAGGCTGTCCCGGCAAAATGGCAAAAAGCCGTCTGGTCCAGGTATTATCCGGGCCAGACGGCTTTTTATTTTTCCCGGATGCCACTGTCATTGCAGGCGGACGCAGCAGGTTGTTCCGGGCTGGCTTGTCTGCCCGGATATACGAAGCGTTGGGGATGGTTGTGGGGATTGGGGCAAGGTTCGCATCAGCTTGTGGACTTCAAGTTCTAACGGCTGTGAGCTAACCGGCGCACAGTTTTTTCTCGCGCCCGGTTGAGCGCGTTGTTGGACACGATGAAGTATCTGAAAGTCGACCGCTGGCATACTTGTGAAGTACGCTTGCAATCAATGTTTGATAGGGCATGCCTTCCTCTGCTGCCCGCATTTGGATATCCTCCAGGTCACGAGAAGAAAGGCGGATATTAATGCGTTTGTCTTTTGAAAGTGTAGCCGCAGCACTTGCTGCATAACGCTCGATCTCGTCCTTCAAATCAGGTACTGATCGCCATTCCCTTTTCTCGAACGAACCGAGAATGTCCCCTTCATATTTTTTATCTTCAGTTTTCATTTTATTTTTCATTTTTGTTCTCCCCCGGAAGATAGCTTCTGGTAGCGCTTCGGCTTGGAATGATCGTCTTGAGAAATATTTCCTCATTTGTTTCGACAAAAGGAACCAAGAAGACGTAACCGCGAATGCGGACGATAAGTAGACGCTGGTTTGGGTATTTGTCTTTGTTCGGGTGTTCGACTACATCGAGAAGCGCTCCCTGGGACAGGGCTACCAGAACCTCCTCAGAGGATATCCCCCGCTCCGCTTTGAGCTGCATGTTCTTATCTGCATTCCAATTGATCGGCTTCATAGATTAACCATAGCCTCTTGTGTGCCGTTTGTCATCAAATTTTATGATTCAGCGAGGTGCATTTGGGGCCGGGCTTGATAACGTGTAACTTCAAGTTTTGATTGCAGCTTTCCAATCATTTCCGCCAGTAGCGCCTGTTGCCCTGATAAAAACTGCAAAAAGGCCGTCTGGCTCAGGGAGTATCCCGGACCGGACGGCCTTTTTGCATACGGGCTGCTTCGACAACGGGGATCAGATCGCCTTGCGCCAGGCCAGGCTTTCTTCAAGCCAGCGGGAGAAGCTGGTGAAGGCGTAGCAGATGATGAAGTAGACGACGGCTATGAAGATGAAGATCTCCGTGGGAAAGGCCATGGTGCGGTTGTTGATCTGGGTCGCCACGTGGGTCAGTTCGGAGACGCCGACGATGAAGGCCAGGGATGTGTCCTTGATGAGCGACACGAACTGGTTGACGAAGGAGGGGATCATGTTGCGCAACCCCTGGGGGAGCACGATGTAGAGCATCGCCTGCCACGGCTTGAGTCCCGTGGAGATGGCAGCCTCGGTTTGCCCCTTGGGAATCCCCTCGATCCCGGCCCTGACGATCTGCGACATGTAGGCCGAGGTGAAGATGGTCAAGGCCATGATCACCGTGTTGGTCTCGGCAACCTTGCCGAACAGGGCGGGCAGCAGGAAATACATCCAGAAGATCACCATCAAGAGCGGCATGCCGCGCACCGCGTTGATCAGGATCGTGATCGGATAGTGGATCAGCCTGTTTTTGGAAAGGCTCAGCAGCCCGAGGACCAGGCCGCCGAAGAGCGAGAGGATACAGGACGCCAGCGCCAGGTACAGGGTAAGTCCCACCCCTCCCAGCGGCCCTTGGGGGAAACGGCCGATCATGAAATAGGTGAAGTTGTCGCTGATGACCTGAAAGTTCAGAAATCCGTCCATGATGTTCTCCGTTAGGCCCGGTGCGGGTTCAAGATTCGAATATTGTACTGATGTATCAGGGCGGTGATGCCGATCGACAGCACCAGATAGACCAGGGTAGCCGCGGTAAACGCCTCAAACCCCTTGAAGCTGTAGCTCTCCACCTGCCTGGCCTGGTAGGTCAACTCCGCCACGCCGATGGTCATGGCCAGGGATGAGTTCTTGGCCAGGTTGAGAAACTGGTTTACCAGCGGCGGCACCGTAATCCGCACCGCCTGGGGGAGGATGATGTACTGCATGGCGCGAAGGTAGCTGAAACCGGCGCTGCGAGCCGCCTCCAACTGCTCCTTGGGAATGGAGAGCACCCCGGAGCGGATGTCTTCGGCAATGAATGCCGAGGTGTAGATGGTCAGGGCGATCACCGCTGCGGCAAATTCGAAATTGGTGTTGTTCAGCCAGTCGTTGACAAACGTCGGCAGGATCTTGTAGGAGCCGAAGTACCAGAAGAAGATCTGCACCAGGAGCGGCGTGTTGCGGAAGAACTCCAGGTAGGCGTGGGCAAACCAGCGCACCGGCTTTAAATGGCTCATGCGCATCACCGCGATGAGCAGGCCGATGAGGAAGGAGAACACGATCCCGACCACGGAGATCTGCAGGGTAAGCATCAGGCCCGAGACAAGCCACTCGAAATATTTGCCGGAGGTGACGATCGACCAGTCGAATTGATAGGTTAGCATTACATACCTCGTGAAGGGCGAGGAGCGAGGGTGGGGAGAACATTCCCCACTCCTCACGCCCCACGCCTTACGCTTTATTTACCTGCAACGATCTTGAAGGTGCGGCTGAGATTGAACGGGGTGCGCGGGCCAAACCATTTCTCGAAAATCCTCCGGGCCTCGCCCGATTTCTCCATATCCAGGATGGTCTTGTTGACAAAGGCGACGAAATTCTTGTCACCCTTGCGCATGCCCAGGCCATAGGGCTCGTCGGAGATCTTGAGGGCGGGGATCTCGAACTGGGCCTTGTTGGGGGCCTTGGCCAGAATGCCGGCCAGGATGGCTTCGTCGGTCGTCACCGCCTGGACCTTGCCCTGCTCAAGGGCCAGCAAGGCCTGGGGATAGTCGTCAAAGGAGAGCACGGTGGCCGAGGGGATGGACTTCTTCACGTTCTGCTCCGAGGTGGAGCCCTTGGCCGTGCCGATTCGCTTGCCCGCCAGGTCCTTCAGGCTGTGCACCGCCCCTTTGCGGGTGATGAATGCCTGGCCGGTACGGAAGTAGGTATCGCTGAAGTCGATCTGCTTGGCGCGCTCCGGGGTGTTGGTCATGGTTGCGGCTATGATGTCGATGTTGCTTTCCTGGAGCTGCGGCATGCGGCTGGCCGAGGTGACCGGCTTGAGTTCCACCCTCACACCCAGCTTTTTGGCGATGGCATTGATGAAGTCGATGTCGTAGCCCACGATCTGGCGGCTCTTTTCATCGATGTACCCGAACGGGGGGAGCGAGTCCTTCACGCCCGCCACGAGCACGCCTTTCTTCTTCACCTCTGCCAGGGTGTCCGCGGCCAGGGCCGCCTTGGCCATGAGGCCTGCCACTACGACGGTCAGTACGATGGTTGCCAGTTTTTTCATTGCTCTTCTCCTTTTGTGTGTTTTTACTTCGTTATTGATGCAGACTTCTTCCCCCTCCCTAACCCTCCCCCGCTGGGGGAGGGGACAACTGCTCCTCCCCCCGGCGGGGGGAGGTTGGGAGGGGGGTGATGGGCAAGTAAGTCTTACAAGCCAACGTGACATAGTCAGCTTCAGTGCATCGGTGACAATAGCTGCTTCAAGAACTGCTTTGCCCGGTCATGCTGCGGATTCAGGAAAAATGACTCCGGCTCCGCCTCTTCCAGGATGACGCCGTGATCCATGAACACGACTCGGTCGGCCACCTCCCGGGCAAAGCCCATCTCGTGGGTCACCACCACCATGGTCATGCCGCTTTTGGCCAGGTCCTGCATGACCGCCAGCACCTCGCCGATCATCTCCGGGTCAAGGGCAGACGTAGGCTCGTCGAAGAGCATGATGCGCGGCTTCATGGCCAGGGCACGGGCAATGGCCACCCGCTGCTGTTGCCCGCCGGAGAGCTGTGACGGATAGGAGTCGCGCTTGTTTGCCAGCCCGACCCGCTCCAGCAGAACCATGGCCTGCTCCTCCGCCTCCTTTTTGGGGGTGTTGCGGATCTTGATGGGCGCCAGGGTGATGTTGTTGATGGTCGAGAGGTGCGGATAGAGATTGAACTGCTGGAACACGAACCCGACCTCGGCGCGCAGCTTGTTGATGTCGGTCTTTTTGTCGGACAGGTCGAATCCGTCCACGACCAGGCTCCCCTGTTCGATCGGCTCCAGTTGGTTGATGGTGCGGATCAGGGTGGATTTGCCGGACCCGGACGGTCCGCAGACCACAACCACCTCACCCTGCTTGACCCGCAGGTCGATGTTGTTGAGGACGTGCAGTTGTTTGAACCACTTGTTGACTCCCTGAAACTTGATCATGCCGTGCTCCTTGTTGGTATGGTGGAAAGACTATTTAAAACGGTTCCCTCCCCCCTGGTGGGGGAGGGTCAGGGTGGGGGGATGTTGCTATGAAATGAGCCAGTTGGTTCTTTCACCCTCCCCCCAGCCCCTCCCATCAAGGGAGGGGGAGTTTACCCGCCCGCCGCCAGGTTCCTCATCAGGTGCCCCTTGATCATCTCGGCGAAGTCCGCCTCCCGGTTCCCCTGGTAGACCATGGACGAGGCGATCTCGGCTGCCAGGATTGCGTAGAGGTACTTTGCCGGGAGCCTGCGGATGCGCTGGCGATAGGCGGCCGAGTCGCGCAGCAGCCGGGGGAGGTGGTTGAGGATCGCCCGCCGGAACAGCGGCTGGAGACAGAGTTCGGGATGCGCCTGGAAAAAGGTGAACAAGCGGGCATAGAGGGCATTGATCTCGTGGCTGATGGCGTCGGATATCTCCGTGTAGAGCCGGGTGCAGCCCGGCTCCCGGCGGCGGCGCAGGATCAGCCGCGCCTCGTCCCGCGCCCGCTGCTCCAGGATCGCCAGCACATCGGCCACGTACCGCTCCTTGTGCTCCAGGAACTCCCGCTCCGTGAGCAGCAGGTTGGCGATGATCTCGTAGGAGGAGGAGATCACGCCGCACTTGTTGGCCGAGGCGTCGCGCATGATGACGACCCCTTTGCGTTGCAGTTCGCAGCGCGCCTCTGGGGTGATGAAGGAGTTGGCCCCCTCCACGATCACCCGTGACGACGGCGTGCCGTCCGGCAGGAGATACTGTTTCCAGGTGTCCTTGTCGATGGTCTCGGGACGGCCGCCGGCCGGTATGAAGAGGTCGGCCCGCGTGGTGAAGACCAGGTCGCCGTATTCGCGGGAGAATTCATCCAGGGAGATCCATTCCTCCTGAACGCCCGCCACGGTGGCCCGCACCCTGCGGAACAATTGGGCCAGCCCTTGCGTGCGGCATCCGCTCCGGAAGAGCATGAACCCGCCCGGATGAAGCCGGGCCGGGTCAAAGGCGTCCAGGTCGTGGCTGAGCACGATGCGTCCCAGTTCGTCGCGGTCGGCGCCGGCCGGATCAAACAGGGCCGCGGTGCCGTCGATGATCAGGTTGATCCTGACCTGGGCGCAGCGCTCCAGCAGGATGCGCATGGCATTGCCGGCCACGTCGCCGTTGGGGCCGCCGGTGAATTTGACCGTGAACGGGTCGTGGCGGATATCGATCCCCAGCTCGGCCATGGTGATCTCGGCAAAGGCCACCACGCCGGTGGAGGTCACGCCGTACTCCTTGTGGTTGATTCCCACTTGCTTGCTGGAGATGATGCCGATCCCGAGCATGTAGCCGCGCTGCACCGAAAGGCGGGCAATGGCCTCCACCATGCTGTCGTGCATGTTCTCGTCCGGGCCGATCTCGATCGGCTCGTCCTCGTTGTAGTAGTCCACCACGTCCGGGTCGCGCGCCGTGCCGGAGGAGGTGACGAAGATGTCCAGGAAGGCATTGGCAAAGCCGTACTGGAGCTTGTAGAGCCGCCAGGTCTCCAAGTCCCGCTCCCGCTCCCTCAGGTCCGAGGCGTCCAGCACCACGACCATCTTGGAGCCCCCCTCGTAGATGTCCTTGTTCTTCAGGTGCTGGGTGTTGGCCAGGACATAGACCTCGCGGAACAGGGTGTTGGCGCTGGTGGTGTAGTCATCGCGGCTGCGGGCGATGATGGTCCGCCAGCCGCCACGGGCGATGTCCGAGAAGCCGACGTGATACCCGGAGCCGAACCGGCCGAAGAAGAAGGTCACCCGGAACGGCACGGCAGAAGGGAGGTCGGCGGTGAACTCGGTGCCGAGCTCGGTCAGGTAGGCCGGATCGAGGCGGAAGGCCAGGGCCTGCTTGGCGGTCACGAAGAAGTTGGTCTTGAGGGTGTGGCGGATAAAGAGGAGGCAGCAACGGAAGATGGCCCGGCGGATCTCGTCCAGGTAACGGTGGCCGGTGTTGTACTCCTCCACGGCGCGCGACGTCTCCGCCAGGATTCCGGCATAGGCCGCCTCCCGCTCCCGCAGGGCCGGGTCGAACCGGACCCGGAAGAGCCGCGCCAGGTGCAGGGCGATCTCCGGGTGGGAGTGGAAGGCGCTCATGACATCCTCCCGGCCGAACCGGTCGGGCTGGTTGTGGGCCAGGTTGGTATGGCAGAAGGCGATAAAGGCGTTGATCAGCGAGGCGTCCTCGCCGCTCATGACCCGGTTGGCCACGAACTCGCGGTAGGTGTGGGACCAGGTGGCCAGCACCTGGGTGTTGTACAGCTCCTGCTGCAGGCGGCGGAACAGTTCGGACCCCTTTGCCAGGGACGCCTGGTCGCGCCGTTTCACATAGAACGTCCCCAGGAAGTAGGGGTGGACGCCATTGCTGATGGTGAGGCAATAGGCCCGGCGCACACCGATGTCCAGGCGGTTGAACACCTCCATGACCTGGAGCAGAAAGTCCTTCTGGGGCGGGTTTGCCACGGCGAACAGCACCCGCGACTCTCCCTGTTCCTCTTCCCCCTCCATCTCCTCCAGATCCAGGTAGAGGCCGCCATTGGCGTTCCCCTGATGGTAGAGCCAAAGCAGTTGCGCCACCCGCTGGGGCGGCGAGATGCGGACGTAATTCTCGTTGTTGAGCCAGACGATTTGCAGCAGCCGCTTCACCTCCCGGGGGTCGCACCCCGGGTAGCTCGTCTTCAATGCCGCCATGATCCGGTTCCGGATGGCAACGGGGATGATTGCGCGGTCTTCCCCGGTAATCTCGGCGTTCCCCTTGCGGTCGAATTCGAAGCGCTGTATCTCCAGTTCCCGGTCCATTCCGGGGATGGGACCGTCCGAGTGGGCGATCATGGCGTAGGAGATCTCCTGCTCCTGCATGGTCCGCAGGGTTTCATAGAGGGAGCCGGGCTGGTTGATGCGGCCCAGGATCTGGGTCTTTTCCCGGTCCGCCAGGATCAGGCGGCGGTTCTGCCCCAGGCTTCCCAGTTCCCTGGCAAGGGTCGCCAGCGCCCCCGGCTCGTCGTTCATGGCCACGAAAAAGTAGGGGTGCATGCTGGCCTGAAGCCAGTTCAGGTTGCTTTCGACCTGTCCGCGACCGTTGCCGGCCAGCCCCTTGATCTTGTTGAGCATGCGTCCATTGATTGACGGGTTCATGACAGTCCTTTTCTGTTGGGACAACGATACGGGTGAACGCGTTTTCACAAATACATAATGCTGTATCAGCAAAACGGATACCAAGAATTGATGGTAGCTGTAGAACGCCATCTGGTGCTGGTTAACGATGTTTTATTATTTTACGGGGTTTGGCGAACCGGTATAGCCGTCAGGGGGCGGCGGACAGGGGGTGTGGTTGGATTTGTCAGAAAAAACGGATGGTTGTAACCGGTATAACCATGGCTATTGCTATAACCATGGTTATAGGGGTATGACAATAATCGCGTTGTGTTTGATGAAATTACTATTTAACGGTTGCATGGGGGAGATTGAGCGGTATTCTTTACAAAATACAGGCGCCATAAATGAAAAAAGATTAAAACACAAACTGTTAAAAGGCAGGGCCGCCGCAAAGAACCCGTCCACTGCTTTGGCGGAGCGGCCGTGGCACGCACCCATCCCACAGATCGCCACGAACCGCCGGCTGAACCTCACCGATTACGATTGTCCCGGTTGATCACGGAGAGACGGGCCGGTTGCCCGTATTGGGCGTCCCGCGAGGCGCCTTCACCAATCAAAGAACCAGGAGGCAGGTTATGAAATGGATGTGCATGACGCTCACACTGTTGCTGGCTCTGGCTGCGGGTGTCGGCCAGGCGCTGGCCGCCGACGATCTCCAGGCGCGCGCCAAGGCGCTCTTCAAACCGATTCCGGACAAGCCGCCCGTACTGAAGGGGAATCCCGCCACTCCCGCCAAGATCGAACTCGGGGCCAAACTTTATTTCGATCCCCGTCTGTCAAAATCGCAAATCATCAGTTGCAACACCTGCCACAATGCCGGGCTCGGCGGGGCCGACCTACAGATAACCTCCACCGGGCACGGTTGGCAGAAAGGGCCGCGCAACGCACCTACCGTTCTCAACTCGGTCTACAACATAGCCCAATTCTGGGACGGCCGCGCCAAGGACCTGGCCGAGCAGGCAAAGGGGCCGGTGCAAGCCTCGGTGGAGATGAACAATAGTCCTGATTTGGTGCTGAAGACCCTGAACAGCCTCCCCGAATACGTCAAGCTCTTCAAGGCGGCCTTCCCGGCCGACAAGAGCCCGGTCAGCTTCGACAACATGGCCAAGGCCATCGAGGTCTTCGAGGCAACGCTTATTACTCCGGACTCCCGTTTCGACCGCTATCTCAAAGGGAACAGGAAAGCTTTGGATGCAAAGGAAACCGCCGGACTCAAGATCTTTATGGACAAGGGGTGTGTTGCCTGCCACGGCGGTCTCAACCTGGGAGGTTCCGGTTACTATCCCTTCGGTGTGGTGGCCAAACCGGCCGAAAACATCATGCCGCGCGGCGACAAGGGGCGTTTTGCCGTTACCAACACCTCGAAGGATGAATACGTATTCAGGGCCCCCTCGCTGCGCAACGTGGCGATCACCGGCCCCTATTTTCACTCAGGGGTGGTCTGGAACCTGAAGGAGGCGATCGATATCATGGGTTCGGCCCAGTTCGGCATCGAGATCAACGCAGCTGAAACCGACGCCCTTGCAGCCTTTCTGGGCAGTCTGACCGGCAAGCAGCCCAGAATCGTCTATCCAATCCTGCCGCCCAGCACCGACGCCACTCCCCACCCAACGCTGTAAGTCATCCGTGCTTCCCCTGTTTCCCCACCGTCAACGGCAGGAACAGGGGCGGCAGGTTTTCCGTTTGTTTCCTCCGGCAGCAGAGGGATCGCCCCTGCTGCCGGACTCTGGGAAGACTTGCGTCATTGGGTAGAGACTGATCGAAAAGTGGTCGGCCGCTTCCCGAGCGTTGGATCATGGCACCAGATTCAGGTTGACGACGATGCCGGGCGCGCCCAGCAGAATCAGCCAGGCAGCCGCACCGGTGCCGGGCAACGTGGCGCTGCCGCTCCCCGTGCCCATGGCCTTCTGGTTGTAATTGGCGTCGTACACCCGCCACGCGTCGGCGCCGGTACCTGTGCGGCAGGCGATTGCTTGCATGAGAAATTGCAAAGGCGGAAAGGGGTGCTAGATTTGTAGGAAACAGGCAACATCCCGACGCAGCCTTGGAGACGACGAAAAGGAGCACACCATGAAAAGGATACTGTATGCCTCGCTGATGGCGATCATGCTGCTGGCCATGGCAGGATGCGGGGATGGCGGCAGCGGCACGCCGAAATCACTTACCCAGATACTGAGCGACCCGGCCTTTGACGGCGACATCGCGCTGAACTCCACGGGCACCACCACGATCACCCAGGGCAACACGCAAAGCGTGTTTGCCGGCATCGATCCCGCTACCGGGATCGAATACCGTGCCTTCCTGGATTTCCCCCTCACCGGACCGGGCGGCGTGCCGGGCAGCGCCATCATCGTCTCGGCATACCTCGACTTCGTGGTCAACAGCATCCAGCCGCAACCGTTGGCCGGCACCATTCCCGTGCGCATCGACCTCGTCTCCTTTCAGCCGCCGACCCTGGTGGGGACGGATTTCGACCGCACCATTCAACCGGCGCTGGCAACCACCACGATCTTCCCGCCCATCTCCCAGTCCGACTTCGGAAACCACGTGTCAATCGATGTGACCCCTCTGATGGAAGAGGCGCAGCGCCTGGGTCTGGCAAACTTCCAACTCCGGATACTGGAGGACCTGGGGATCGTCTCGCCGGGGCTCATCGAGATCGGCGACACCACGGGGTCGAACCGGCCAACCCTGGCCCCCCTCCTCCAAGTCACCTATTTTTGATGGGCATGGACGGAACGGGCGACGGCAACGATGGCGCCGATGGGCGCGCTGCCGCCGCTCGTGGCGCTTGACGTTTGTTCCAAGGGTCAAAAACAACACCGTAAGGTTCGGTCCCGTGACCCATCACCGTGGCATCAGCGCGAACACACCCCAGCCCAGGTATTCACGCGTGTAAGCGGCGTGGCGCTCGGGTTCCGTGGTCAGTTTGGCTCGAACCTCTTCCGCTAACTCGTCGTCGGGATTGGCTTCAAGCCATCGGCGCATGGTGAGCCATTTGGCCGCCTCGTATCTGTCCCAGCCGTCTTGGTCAGCAAGAACCATTTCAACGACGTCGTAGCCAAGGTGGCCGAAAGACGCGAGAAGTTCTGGAAGCGTGAGAAAGTCGGAGATTGAGCCGGCAAGACACGCCTTGGCAACATCTTCCGTCGGCGGTAACTGCCGCCAGTAGGGCTCGCCGATGAGGATGATCCCTCCGGTGCGCAGGCTCCGCGCCAGAAGCTCGATAGTGCCGACGACTCCCCCGCCGATCCAAGTGGCCCCGACACAGGCTGCCACACCGACATTCTCGTCAGATACGTAGCCAACAGCATCGCCATGGATGAACTTGACTTGATCGGTGACGCCGAGTTCTACAGCACGGAGTTTCGCTTGCTCGGTGAACAACTGGCTCATGTCGATGCCGGTGCCGATGACGCCGTGATCGCGTGCCCAGGTGCACAGCATCTCTCCCGAACCGCTGCCGAGATCGAGCACTCGAGTCCCCGTTTCCAAACGCAGCGCCGCGCCGAGAGTGGCGAACTTTTCTGGTGTGAACGGGTTATGGATGCGGTGAGCACTTTCGGTTATGTTGAAGATCCGAGGTATGTCCATTTCGGGAAATCTCCTTACAGATGTGAATAGATTTGGTCACAGCACAACGGTGCGGGAAATGACCCGCCCGCCCGGTTTCTTTGGGCGGTCGGTGTCCATTTTCCTTGTTGTTAATTCCCGTATTCGGTGTCATCAGGGTGTCAGGTCTCCCGTGCGTGGATCAGGGCACCAGATTCAGGTTGACGACGGCGCCGGGCAACGTGGCGCTGCCACTCCCCCTTTCTAGAGAAAACGGTGCAGTATCGGTAAGGTATATGCCGACCACAAAAAGACGAAATAGGCGACAAAGAAATAGTGCAATGGCAATAACTTCTCAAATCCCTTGATTTGCGATGGCCTGAAATAGACTAGTTGCCATAGTCCGCGAAGGAGCCAGAAAACGGAATAAAATTCTGTGACTGCAAGCCCCAGGGGCGTGGCCCCTGCAAGTTCCTTTGTGTGAAACAACGACAGGTACGAAAAGAAAAAGAACATCGGAGTCAGGAATATATGGATGGTGTAGAGAACTTTTGCCGTAATCAATCGGGTTTTTTCAAAATCCTTATACCAGCCAAAACCGCGATAAAAAAGACAATGGCCGACTCCCAGGAGGGCGGAAAGTACTCCTCCGATTTTTATGGCGATTTCATCCATTTACTATTCATCCTCTTCTTGCCCAACGGCTGAGAGAGCATTATCGGTTTCAGGACAGTGATTTCTGAGGTCAAATTTACATCGACAGGTTCCAGACGCTTGTCTGAACCTTCCAGGATTGGTTCTCTTTCTTGAATGCTATCGTTCCGTGTGCGTCGACAAACTTACCCTGTGACATACTTTTCCCGCGACCCGCAACTACGGCTGTAGCGGAATTTATGGAAACCATGCATTCCGTAGCGCGATAATTCTTTACTGCCATCTCTTGCAACACCTTCTTTCTCTTCTGTAGTTCCTTTTTGCTTAGGCCTGCCAGCGCTTTTTGCGTTGCTGCCGCTTGGTATGCGATAATGTGCTTCTGGTACTCGCTAAAGTCCCCGGTTGCAGCTGCATTGTTGTATTTGCCGTAACGCGCAAGTAGTTCATCCCGAAGTTCCGCTGAACAGACCGTGCTATCTTCCGGTATCGGTACACCGAAAAAGGGGCGTTTGCCGGTGGGGGAATCCGACGTAGATGTACCCTCTGCCACCTGGGCAACACTTTTTGAGACTTTTGCAGGTGGTCGAATTTGGGCTTTCTTTCTTGGTGGAGATTTTTCTTGATGATCCTTTGTTTTGGAATCGGGAATAGCTATGTCGGCATATTTACCTATCCGGTTGGATTTTAGTGTTTCCTCCATGTTCACTTCATCAGGCGAAAACTCGTAGATCTCATTTGACTTGTTCAGATAGATCGAGTTGCCTTCAATCCAGGCAGAATTGCCAACTTCTTTCGAGCCGTCCTTGAAAAAGACAGTAGCAGCACCGAATGCCAGATTGGACGTTACTACCGTGATAATAAAAGTGGTTATTAAAGCCAGTTGCATGAAATCCTCCTGTGTACCTTTTAAATGAGTGGTTGGAAGTTACCCCTTCTCAGTGCGCCGCAACCTTGGAAAACAGATTCAGAACCAGTACGCCGGCGACAATCAGCAGGATGCCGATGGCACCCGCCGCGTCCAGCTTCTGTCCCATGAACACCCAGGCCACCAGGGTAACCAGTGCCGTTCCGGCGCCCGACCAGATGGCATAGGCAACGCCCACCGGAATAGTTTTCAGTGTGAGCGACAGGAAGAAGAATGCTGTGGCATACCCCACGACTACTATGCATGAGGGCACGAGCCTGGTGAAACCCTCCGCGGACTTCAGCGCGGATGTTCCCGCGACCTCGGCGATGATCGCCACAAAAAGATACAGCCATTTCTGCATTGACCTGCCCCTTTACTTTGATATTTTAAATGGTTAATTTGGTCCGACCCCAGACTGCCCACCGGGCAGGCAGCGCATCCGATCGAACGCGGCGACGCAGTCGGCATCCCACTTTGTGCCGGCGTGCTCCCGCAGTATCGCCAGCGCCTCCTCATGGGACCGGGCCTTCTGATACGGGCGGTCGGTGGTCATGGCGTCGTAGCCGTCGGCAACCGCGATAATACGGGCACCCAGGGGAATCGCCTCCGCGGCGATGCGTCGCGGATACCCCTTGCCGTCCATGCGTTCATGGTGCGCATGGATAAGCTCGGTCACACACCCCAGGAAATCCAGGTTCTTGAGAATATCCGCCCCAACGGCCGGATGGTCCATGATCTCTTTCACGACTTCGGGCGGGTTCTTTATCCCGTGCGCCTGAAATATCCGGTCCGAGCACCCGATCTTGCCGATGTCGTGGAGTACGCCGGCTGTTCGGACCAGGTGCACCTGTTCCTCCGCCAGTCCCATTTCCCGGGCAATCGCTTCCGCGATGATGCCAACCCGCTCGGCATGGCCGCGCGTATAGGCATCGCGGGCCTCAAGGGCCTGCGCCATGGCGGCCACCGTCTTCACCGAGTTTTCCTTGATCTGCTCATTGAGCCGGCGCAACTCCTCGATCAACAGCTCCAGTTGGTACTCGCGGGCCTCCACCTTGACCATCATCAGCCCCATGGCCTCGGCAATGGCACGGATGGTGTGCGGGGTCGAATCGGTGGTCAGCGCCATGATGTCGTTCGAATAGGTCCCCGCGGCGATGTTGTCGATGATCTCCAGCAGGTGTTCGAGCTGATGGTTTTCGGTATTCATTGTGTCCTCCGGTCTTCCCGGATTAACCATTGACCTGACACCTCTCTGGGTCAGGTGATGCGGGTAACCTGGAACTATGAGTCGAGATAGCCGTAGCATGTGCGGAGATCATTAAGGCCCCCTTAATAAGTCAACTACAAAAACGACGAGCGGCATGATCAGATACACTGGTTTCATTTAAAATGCGTATTATGTCCCTGGAATTTTCGCAGGCTTCCCCTTCACCTTTTGCCCCTTCACCCTTGATCAGCCCCCCCCTTTTGTTGCAAGATCCTGTCTGATCTGCCCGATTATCCCATCGATTCCGGTTAAAAACTGCTGGTCGACAACTTTCTGTTTATCTGCCAGGGCGCGTGCAGCGGACTGATAGACCACCACCCCCCTAACAGTCATATCATCGTCCATTTGGGCTCGGTCGATTACCGACTGCAATACATCTCGGTGTGCAGAAATCGATCTCAATACGTCCCTGACGGTGTAAAAATCTATGGGCTTCGCCTTCAGGGCGTCCGCCGTATCGAATGGTGCACGAAATCCCTTGACGGCGTCAGCGATTCGTTTCTCTGAAAGAGGACCGCGAATAGATTGCCGGGCATTCTCATGTACTACCAGGGCTTGTTGCGCCAGCTGGAAATAATTGGAAGCGCTCGCAACGGCTGTCCAGCCGGGAATTACAATAAGCGCAACCGCCAGTGAACAGAGCCTGACGTTATTGAAAGCGTGCATGAGCCAGAACCGATTGAATAAAAACCATTTTCGCATTTGTCCGTTTTCCTTTCACATTTGTGGCCCAGAGGGGTCCAAGGTCCTGCGTTCAGATGTAGTCTGTTATCCTATAGATTTTTCCATCTAAAAATTCATATACCGAACGACCTGTGCCTTTATCAATGTCTCCAGCCTTCCTCCCATTAGGCGAATCGGCTGCCAACACAGCTTCATAACTAATGTCGACAGTGGTGGTGGTACCAACAGACGCAAGACCGGTGATTTGTTCACAGCGTGCCGAATAAAAAGACGTTACTCGCTCTGATATTTTTCGGAACTCATCGATTCCAATGACAGTGGCATTAATCTCTCCGCCAGCTACATTCTTGAAAACAATATCCGGGTGGACGAATTGAAGCATTGCCTCGACATTGAACGCGTTGAATGCCTCAATGTAGCTCTCAATCATTTCCTTTTGTCGACTTGATGCCATACTTGCATTCCCCCTTTAATTGGCCCAACGGCTCGACCGGTGACCCGGAGTATAGAGTTGAGACTTGACCCTTATACTGCTCTTTGAACCCCCAGTGGTTAGAACAGTGGTCCTTGCCCCGAAGTTGCCCAGATCATGGCGACTAAGCTACCGAAAAAAGATACCGCATTGGCTACGAGGCTATACAGAAAAGCCTGCTTGATATTCGGTCGGTATTCTGGGTTTTGGACAAAGACGGCCTTGGAGAGAAGCCAGTAGACCGCGACAGTCTCAATAATGACGACTATGATTTCTCCTGCCACCCATGCACTATCCCGGAGTCCAATACCTTGTAGAACGAAAACCATCGACACCATGAGTATAAATGTCACGGACGTCACAACAAACCACATTGGTGCAAATCGCGCCAAGCGAACACGAGCATTGCGTGCTAAGTGGGCAATTATGAACCCTTCCGCCGCTAGGAATATCGGGACCAGAAACAAGGGGACTG